>MTEW01003635.1_pt1 | contig 112653 bp, 100 predicted proteins | sample 1042681 | NCBI WGS metagenome assembly MTEW01 (sample SAMN06185811, study PRJNA358809) | soil metagenome | isolation source: soil biostimulated with citrate as carbon source | place: India | collected 2015-05-23 | reverse complement strand
GCGGAAAACGTACGTCGTTGCTTACTCATCAGACACCTCTCTCACGGCGAAGATTTTCGCCTAAATCGGTGTCCGGGATCAGTAGACCACTACACTGGGTGGAGTGCCCAGCCATGAACAGCGTCCCGAAGGCGCAACCGAGAATGATGGCGATGGCGGACCACAATAGATTGGCGCCCATGCCGATACCGATGATTCCCACGGCAAGGGTCGTCAGTTGCGCTCCCCCGCAGAACCAGATGGGCCACAGGTGCCAGGCCTTGCCATGGCGTTCTGAGTGTGGAACGTGGTCAATGGAGCGTACTTCCAGATTGAAACGTCCAGCTGATGAGGGGTTTTCTTTGGCTAACATGATCTTCGTACCTATCTTTCTTGTCGTAGTACATTTGTTAGGCAGAAAAGCAAATAAGTTAAGTTGTTTGCCGGGTTGCAGGTAATTTCATCGCGGGTTGAAATTCCGTTTTCAAGCAGCTTCCTCGTGCCTTCGGCGACACTATTAACTTTTGCTTTTTTTTAAAGCGCAGGCAGGGGTTGCAACTTATCCGCTTTCAGCGGTCTGAAATTGAGTGATACTTCCCCGGCAAGGCGGCAAGGCTGATGATTGTCGATTCAGTGCATCGGGATTTCCTCGGCTTATCATTTTCTGGCAACTCATAATTGCCCTCTTCAGGTGAATTGAAGGCGCAGCGAGTCGCTAATGGTGAATAGGCTTCGCGCACTATTCATTTCATTAGTTCAATGCGTCCTGCGGGTGGGTGTGGGGTCGTTCTATTTAAGTTGGCAAGGCTAAGAGTTCAGTTCTGCGCACTTATTCCTGGAAAAGAGCTCTCGAGGGAAAGCTTTTTTCGATTTCACTGGCCAGTCTGAGAATGGTTTCCTCGTCGCCAAATCTTCCGACTATCTGCAGTCCAATCGGCAGCCCGTTGTCCATGACGCCGACCGGTACGCTGATAGCGGGCTGTCCTGTGAGGTTGAAGACTTCGGTGAAGGGGGAGAAGGCATAGGCATTTTCGTACCAGACCTCCAACTGCTTTACCCCGGAAGCGGTGAACCCACCGATCAAGGGTGGAGCGAGCGCCACCGTAGGCGTGATCAGCACATCGATCTCCGTGAAGCTTGCCGCGATACGACGTGAAACGCGGTTCTGCACGGACCTTGCGTCATGGACATCGAGGGCGGAACGGCGGGACGACTGCTTGTACATTTCGTACGTGATCCATTCGACATCGCCTTCCCCGACGGGGCGGCCCAGTGTCGCTGCCTGATGCGCCATCAGAGCTTCGATTTCGAGCTGCCAGAAGACGGCTGCGGCATCGCCCGCGCCCGTCAGGTCCGGCCAGTTGAAGTCGCGCAGCTTGTGGCCTTCGGAGCCGAGGAAGTCCACCACGCGGAGAACCGCGTTACGAATGGACTCGTCTATATCCGAGCCGTTGGGCCGGGTGCAGCTGAAGGCAATTTTCAACGAGGGCGAAGCCCTGTTCAGGCTCTCAAGCCAGGAGGACGGCGCAGCAGGGGCCGCATAAGGCGCGCCGGACTCGTAGCCGGCCAGCACGTCCAGCAGCAAGGCGGTGTCGCGGACGGTCCTGGTCAGCACGTGTTCGCTATCGAGACCGCCGACGAACTCCCCGACATGGGGACCGACCGGGTTACGTCCGCGGCTGGGCTTCAAGCCGACGACACCGCAGACAGATGCCGGGACGCGGATCGAGCCGCCGCAGTCTGTTCCGTGAGCCACAGGTACCATGCCGGCGCCTACCGCGCAGGCCGAGCCGCCACTCGAACCACCGGATGCATACTTCGGATTCCTGGGGTTTCGGCAGGGGCCGAAGTACTCGGGCTCGGTGACGAAGTCCCCGGCGAACTCCGGCGTCTTGGTCTTCCCCAGAATGATCGCTCCGGCATTGCGCAGACGCGTGACGAGCTCGCTGTCAGCCTTTGCCGGCGCTGCATCCTTGTACAGACGGGAACCGTGTCGGGTTGCGAAGCCTTCGACGTCGATGTTGGTGTCCTTAATAAGCATGGGCAGCCCGGCCAGGGAGCCTTGCCCATGGCTTGTGGCCATCCGCTGGGCGCATTCGGCATCGATGGACACGACCGCCCCCAGTTCGTGGTCCTGGATTTCGATTTCATGGATCGCAAGGTCGACCAATTCCAGGGCGGTGACTTCGCCGGCCTTTACCAGTTGAACAAGGCTTACCGCATCGAAGTTCTTATATTCATCGCGAGTCATATCTACACCTTCAGTTCAAAACCAAGGAGGTTGTTCAGGAACTCATAAGCCAGTCGGCGGGATTCGCCGATCGTTTCCGGAGTAGGGTCCACGGCTGCCCGCAACCACAGGCCGTCGATGAACACCGCGATCATCTGGGCCTTATATCGCGCCGTGGTCTTGTCCATGCTTTTCGCCAAAGCATGGAAAAGCAGTGAGTGGCTGCGGCGCGCCACGATGTTCTGGATTCGCTGGAATTGCGGTGATTGGGGGACTTGCGCCCAGAAGGCCAACCAGGCGGCGACGTTCTCACGTGTCAGGTTCAATGCGCTGACGTTGCCTTCAACAAAGGCCTGAACCCGTTCGGAAGGCGTCGTGGATTGCCGGAGGTGATTGAAGATCTCGGCGTTGATTCGCTTGTTCAGCTCTCGCAGGGTCGCTTCGAGAAGGGCGTTCTTGTCCGAGAAGTAGTGATGCACTATCCCGTTGGACATGCCCGATCTGGCGCTCACCTGCGCCATGCTTGTACCGGCAAGACCCTGCTCGCCGATCAGCGAAAGCGTGGCCTCCACCAACTGCTTCTTGCGTATTTCCTGCATTCCTACCTTTGGCATGGTGCGGTCTCTTTATTTTCATTGGTCGCTCAATGAATAAAAAATTAGCACCCGTTTTGCCGGCCTTGCAAGAAAAAATCTGTGCGAAAGCAACCGCTGCTGAAGGTGCAGTTTGATGGGGCGCGGAAAGCGCCGGGCTAGAGCGGGTCAGCCTGAAAAGCCGATTTTTTATGGGGGAAGGGCGAGGGGAAAGTGCGAACGGCAGAATAAAGCCACTTCGGTAGGGGGCGCCGTGCGCACCGGCGGTTTGATAGGGGTATCGAAGATCACCCTGAAGTCGGTGCGCGCAGCCCCCTAAGATTCAATCCGAATTGAATCGCCCCTCCTACGCAGGCCCTCGCAACGAGTCCAGGATCGTATTCAGCTTCTCCATCAGCCCGTCCCTCATCCGGTACGACGTAAGGGGGGTGGCATCCGCTGGAGGTGGTTCTTCGCACAAAATCGCAAATTCCTCTGCAATCTGTTTGCACAGGCTCCGCAATTTTTCCGGTGTATCCCAGAGCGTGGACTCCAGGGCCGGCAGCACGATCATGTGGTGGCTGGCGAGGCTTTCGAACTGCAGGTTTATCGCCCCGTCTTCCTGCCGTGTCACGACGCAGTGAAATCCCGGCATCAATTCTTCAAAGCGAGCTTCAATGTCCTGATTTTCGCTAGCGGTGTTCATGTTGGGTCTCCTCAACCCGTTAAGGGAACAGCGATTCCCGAGAGGGTGGCTCAGCACTCGGGAGAGCTGAATACAGGACATCCGTGGTCATCGATGTGCAGCAACTTGCTCAGTGCATCCCGCGCAGCAAGCGCAGCTTCAGCCCGTCGTTTGAAGAGCGTTCGGTCATAAACCTGATGGAGATGGGGTTCGATATCGAGGTGATGCGGTTTGATGGCGATGAATGCCAGAACGTGATCACCATTGAGGTGGGTTTCTGTCCAGGCAGCATGCCCGGGGAAGTCTCGTCGATTCATGGCGGCCTCCTTCAGGGTGCAACGCAGACGCGCGGGATAATAACTATGGCTCAACGACCAGGAGCCGGGGAGCGTGTCGATGAATGGCTGACGCCGAACCCCGCCAAACCGGTCACGCGCGGACAGCAGACGAGCGACCAGGTCCCTGGAATAACCGCGCGCTTATCTATACTGACTTCGCACGCCGGTTCCGGAGTACGGATGGAAGACGCAGGGCGATACCCAAATGGGGAGGGATGGAGATGCATCCGGCAAGTCTTGGCGAAAAACCCACAGTCCTGATCGTGGACGATACCCCCGACAACCTGACCCTGCTGGCTGACCTGCTGAAGGTCCTCTATCGGGTCAAGGCCGCGCGAGACGGAGACAAGGCTCTGCAGATCGCAGGCAGCGAGGACAAGCCCGATCTCATCCTGCTCGACGTGATGATGCCAGGCCTCTCGGGTTTCGATGTCTGCCGCCAGCTCAAGGCCCAGCCCCATACGCGTGATATCCCGGTCATCTTCCTCACCACCCAGGGGGCGATCGAGGACGAGCTTCGCGGCCTGGAACTCGGCGCGGTGGACTACATCACCAAGCCGATCAATCCGCCCACGGTCCTGCTGCGGGTGGATAACCACCTGAAGATCAAGGCCGCCGCCGACTTTCTGCGCGACCAGAACGACTTCCTCGAACAGGAGGTCGCCCGGCGCACCCAGGAGGTGATCGCGATCCAGGACGTGACCATCCAGGCCCTCGCGTCCCTTGCCGAGACCCGCGACAACGAGACCGGCAACCATATCCGGCGCACCCAGCACTACGTGCAGGCCCTCGCTGAGCAGTTGAAGGATCACCCGCGTTTTGCCGCTGAGCTGGACGCGAATACCCGTCGTCTGCTCTACAAATCAGCACCGCTTCACGACATCGGCAAGATCGGTATTCCCGACAGCATCCTGCTCAAGCCGGGGCGGCTGACGATGGAAGAGTTCGAAGTCATGAAGACCCATACGACGCTCGGTCGCGATGCCCTGGAGCGCGCTGAGGACCAACTCGGCGTGGAGGTTCCCTTCCTGCGTCTGGCCAAGGAAATCGCCTATGGCCACCAGGAAAAATGGGACGGCAGCGGTTATCCGGAGGGCAGGGCGGGCGACCAGATTCCCCTATCGGCGCGCCTGATGGCGGTGGCCGACGTCTACGATGCGCTGATCAGCCGTCGCGTCTACAAGCCCGGCATAAGCCATGAAGACGCTGTCGCCTTGATCAGCGAGGAGCGGGGCCGTCACTTCGACCCGGATGTGGTCGACGCCTTCCTGGCGATAAAGGACCAGTTCCAGGCCATCGCCGAGCGCTACGCCGACAGTGAGCAGGATTTGCAGGCCAAGGCCAGCAGGGGGGCGTGAGGCGCGCCCGATGCGCTTCTGGATACGGCCGTGACCCGAGCCACCCTGTCTGGCGACCTCATGAAGGCGAATTCAGATGATGTCTCCGTTCGACTTTTTGCAGCGTCTGCCGCTGCGCCTGAATCTGCAGTTCGGCTTTGGCGGGATTCTCTTGCTGGCGCTGTTCCTCGGGTTGTACAGCCTGCGCGTGCAATACCTGCAGAACCAGCAAATCCGCCAGATTTACGCCCAGGACATGCTGGGCCTGGTGCATATCGACTCCGCCCGTGTCGCGCTCGCGGAAATTGGCTTGCACCTGCGCCAGTCGGTGCTGGCCGGCGATGACCAGGAACGGTCCGACGCACGGCGAGAGCTGACCGACGCCATCGAGCTGCTTGACCGCGAGATCAACCTGGCACGGCCTCTACTCATCCGCGCGCAGAATCAGCAGAACCTCCTGCGTTTCGACATGGCCTTCATGGAATACCAGCGGCAGCTGGACAAAGTGCTGGAACTGCAGGTTTCGAGCGCTGCCCGCAGTGCGGAGAGCGCGCGACTTGCCGCCAGCGCCATGATCGACTCGCCAGCCTTCTTGCGAGCAGGGGCCGCAGCCGCCCAAGTGCTTACCCAGATGGCCCGGATCAAGCGCGAAGGGGCGGACATCGGCGTGGCCTCGGCGGCCGACCGACTCGATCGGAGCGTGCAGCTGACCTTGTGGCTGCTGGTGCTCGGAATGCTCGGCGGCATCGTCTTCGGCTATCTCATCAGCCTGTCCATCCGCCGGCCGGCCGAAAGCTTGCGCAGGACTGTGGAAGCCTTGAGCAGCGGCAAGCTTGATGTCGAGGTCCCGTTCCAGGATTACCCCAATGAAATCGGCAACCTGTCCCGGGCACTGCTGTCGCTGCAATCGGAGGCCCAACAGATGGCGGCCCAGCGCTGGGTCAAGACCCACGTGGCGGCCATCAGCCGCGAACTGCAATCGGCGAGCGATTTCACTGAGCTGAGCGAGCGGTTCCTCGGGGCCATTGCGCCGCTGCTGGGGATTGGAAGCGCCACCGCGTACGGCCATGACGAACCCCATCATCGCCTGATCTTGCTGGGGTCCTATGCAGGCTCCACCCAATCACCGCCGCCGCGCCACCTGCGTCTGGGCGAAGGACTGGTCGGCCAGTGCGCACAGGAACGACGGACCATCACATTGGGGCAGCCGCCGGCGGACTACCTGCACATAAGCTCCAGCCTGGGTAAGGCGGCGCCCGCGGTGGTGACTATCCTGCCGCTGCTACGCGGCGAACGGCTTCTGGGTGTACTGGAGCTGGCCAGTTTCCGTTCGCTGGAGCCCAATCAGCAGAGCCTGCTCGACGAACTCCTTCCGCTGCTGGTAATGAGCGCGGAAATACTGGAACGCACCTTGCGCACCCACCAACTGCTGGCTGAAACCCGCGAGCAGGCGGCCCAGATGGAGGCGCAGCAGCACATCATCCAGACCACCGAGGCCTGGTATCGAAGCATCATCGAATCGGCGCCCGACGGCATGATGGTGGTGGATCGCAGCGGCGCCATTATCCTCGCCAATCCCAAGCTGGAAGAGCTGTTCGGTTATGCCAGCGGCGAGCTGATCGGCATCCGGGTAGAGCAATTGGTACCAGAAGCCTCCAGGGCCAGGCACGAGCCACTGCGCAACCAATACTTCGAGCAAGGTCATACGCGCCAGATGGGGGGCACCAACACGGATCTGCAGGGCCTGCGCAAGGACGGCAGCCAGTTCTCGGTGGAAATCGGCCTCTCAAGGCTGCCGGAACTGCACAAACACGAACTGTGCGTCTGCGCGTCGGTCCGTGACATCAGCAAACGACGCGCCATGGAGGCCGTGATCCTGGAAAGCGAAGAGCGCCTGAAGAGCATCCTGGACCGCAGTCCGGTGAGTGTCGCGTTCGCAACCCAGGGCCAGATCCATTTCGCCAACCCGAAGTTCGTCGAAACCTTCGGCCTCACGGCCGGTGACATGGTGCCGCAGATCTACGTCAATCTGCTCGACCGGGACGAGGTGTGGTCGCATCTCAACGCTGGCGAACCCTACTTCGAACGTGAGGTACAGGTCTACGACAGCCAGGGCCGCGAGCGCGAAATGCTCGCCACCTATCTGCCGATGCAATACCACGGCGAGGTCGGCATCCTCGGTTGGCACTTCGATATCACCCAGCGCAAGGCAGCGGAGCGGGAGATGCTCCGCGCCAAGCAGCTGGCCGAAGAAGCGACGCAGGCCAAGAGTCACTTCCTGGCCAACATGAGCCACGAGATCCGCACACCGATGAACGTCATCATCGGCATGAGCTGCCTGGCCCTGAAGACCGAGCTGGACCGCAAGCAGCGCAACTACGTGGAGAAGATCAACCTCTCCGCAGAAAACCTGCTGGGCATCATCAACGACATCCTCGACTTCTCGAAGATCGAAGCCGGGGCGATGGCCGTCGAGCGGATCGGCTTCCGCCTCGAAGATGTGATGGACCACTTCGCCAGCGTGGTTGGCTTCAACGCCGAGGAGAAGCAGCTGGAGTTGTTGTTCCAGCTCGATTACGACCTGCCGACTGCGCTGCTGGGGGACCCGCTGCGCCTTGGCCAGGTACTGATCAATCTCGGAAACAATGCGGTCAAGTTCACCGAAACCGGAGAAATCGTGGTTGGCGTCGAGCAGGTTGCCGCCGCCGGGACGGATGTCGAGCTGCACTTCTGGGTCAGGGACAGCGGTATCGGGATGACGACTGAGCAGTGCGCGCGCATCTTCCAGTCCTTCATGCAGGCTGATTCGTCCACATCACGCAAGTACGGCGGCACCGGGCTGGGACTGGCGATCTCGCAGAAATTGGTGGAACTGATGCAGGGCCGGATCTGGGTAGAGAGCGAGCCTGGCCGCGGTTCGACCTTCCATTTCAGCGCGCGCTTAGGCCGCCAGGAATACGCGCGACCACGGCGGGTCATGCGCGCTGAAGAGCTTTTGGGCTTGCGGGTGCTGGTGGTCGATGACAATGCCTCGGCGCGGGAAATCCTCTCGACCATGGCTCAGAGCTTCGGGCTGGAAGTGGACGTTGCGCGCACCGGACGCGAGGCCCTGCAGCTGTTGGGCCGCGCCGTGCAAAAAGGGCTGCCCTACCGGCTCTTGCTGATCGACTGGAAGATGCCGGAACTCGATGGTGTCGAGGCCGTGCGCCAGCTGCACGACAGTGGCGGGGACGTGCCCGCGGTGATCATGGTGACCGCGTTCGGGCGTGAGGACGCCCTCGGTGCCGCCCGTGAGCAGGGCGTAACGCTGGACTTCGTGCTCACCAAACCGGTGACGCCGTCCTCATTGCTGGAAGCGATCAACGAGGTGCTGGGTGGTGCGTCCCCAACGGAAACCCGCAGCACTGAACGCCACGGCCAGACCGAGAGCGCCAAGGCGGCTCTTGCCGGCAGCCGCGTGCTGCTGGCGGAAGACAACCCATTGAACCAGGAGCTGGCGATGGAGGTGCTCACGGATGCCGGCATCGAGACCGTGCTGGTCAGCAACGGCCAGGAGGCGCTCGATCTGCTGGCAGTGGACCAGCGCTTCGACGGCATTCTCATGGATTGCCAGATGCCCTTGGTGGATGGCTACGACGCGACCCGTGCGATTCGCCAGCGACCACCACTGACCGGCATTCCGATCATCGCCATGACCGCCAACAACCTCGCGGCCGATCGTCAGCTGGCGCTGGACGCGGGTATGGACGATCACATCGCGAAACCGCTGAACCTGGACACCATGTTCGCCACGCTGGCGCGCTGGATCACCCCGGCCCAGGCCCGCACCCTGGCGTCCAGCCCGACCGTAGCCAGCTTGCAGCCGACACTGCCTGCGTTGCCTGGTATCGACCCGCAAAAAGGGCTCGCCACCTGCAGCGGCAAGCTATCCCTCTATCACCGGTTGTTGCTGAAGTTTCGCGACGGTCAGCGTGACTTCGCCAACGTCTTCGAAGAAGCGCGCCACGGCAATGATCCCACCGCTGCCCAGCGCGCCGCCCATAGCCTGCGGGGTGCCGCTGCCAATATCGGGGCGGTGGGGGTGGTGGAGTCCGCTGCTCGGCTGGAGCAGGCTTGCCGGCAGAATGCCCCGACCGAGCGTATCGACACCTTACTGGGAGAGCTGCTGAGCGACCTGGAACGCATCATTCAGGGGCTCGCCGCTCTGGACACCGGGCCAGCGACAACTGGCGGTTCCTATGAGAGCGACCAGGCTCCGCTGGCCGACCGGTTCGATCGCCTCCGGCACTGCCTGGCGCAGAGTGATACGGCTGCCGAAGAACTCATCACGGAAATCTGTGAGCAGTTTCGAGGTCGGCCGGAGGAGGACACCCTGAAGCGTGTCGCCAAGGCAGTGGATTCTTTCGATTTCGATCAGGCCCTGGCGCTGCTGGACCAGCTGGAACAGCTAGACCGCAACGCGATCGGCGAATGACCGTAGGAGCTGGCTTGCCAGCGAATGGCCCCGTTTCGCTAGCGAGCTAGCTCCTACAGGGCTATAGCCAATGACATTGCAGCGCCTGCGGGTCCATGGCGGCAGGGTGTTTCGACCGCCATGGACTGCCCCCGATCAAAGGCTGAGGAAGCCGCTGTAGAGGCCGTAGCCGGCGATCAGCGCGCCGATCAGCACCACGAGGAAAATCACCTTCTCCACCCCGGTGAACACCGGTTGGCCCAGTTCGCGCTTGGCCTTGGCGAACAGAATGGCCCCCGGTGCATAGAGGAGCGCGGACAGCAGGAGGTATTGCACGCCTGCCGCGTAGACCAGCCACACGGCATAGAGCACGGCGATCAGGGCAATCACCAGGTCCTTGGTGCGTTCACCCGGTGCCTGTTCGTAGGTCTCATTACGGAACGCCAGCAGCAGGGCGTAGGCGGCTGACCAGAAGTACGGTACCAGGATCATCGAGGTCGCCAGGTACAGCAGGCTCAGGTAGGTGGAGCTGTTGAACAGGGTGATGATCAGGAACAGCTGGATCAGCCCGTTGGACAGCCACAAGGCATTGGCCGGGACCTGGTTGGCGTTCTCCTTGCGGAGGAACTCCGGCATGGTGTGATCGCGGGCACTGGCAAACAGGATTTCGGCACACAGCAGCGTCCAGGACAACAGCGCGCCGGCGAGCGAAACGATCAACCCGACGCTGATGAGAACCGCACCCCAATGGCCGACCACGCTTTCCAGCACGCCTGCCATCGACGGGTTCTTCAGGCCGGCGAGCTGGGCCTGGGCCATGATGCCCTGGGACAGCACATTGACCAGCACCAGCAGCAGGAGCACCGCGATGAAGCCGACCACGGTGGCCTTGCCGACGTCGCTACGCTTCTCGGCGCGCGCCGAGAAGATGCTGGCGCCTTCGATGCCGATGAACACCCAGACAGTGACCAGCATCATGTTGCGGACCTGGTTCATCACCGTACCCAGGTCACTGTTGCCGGCGCCCCAGAAGTCGGAGGTGAATACATCCATCTTGAAGGCTATAGCGGCGATGACGATAAACAGCGCCAGCGGCACCATCTTGGCGATGGTGGTCAGGGTGTTGATAAAGGCGGCTTCCTTGATGCCCCGCAGTACCAGGAAGTGCAGGAACCACAGCAGCACTGACGCACAGACCATCGCCGGCAGGGTATTGCCCTCGCCGAACATGGGGAAGAAGAAACCCAGCGTGCCGAACAGCAGCACCATGTAGCTGACGTTGCCGATCCAGGCGCTGATCCAGTAGCCCCACGCCGAAGAGAAGCCCATGTAGTCGCCGAATCCGGCCTTCGCGTAGGCATACACCCCACCGTCGAGCTTGGGCTTGCGGTTGGCGAGGGTCTGGAACACGAAGGCCAGCATCAGCATGCCGACCCCGGTGATGAGCCAGCCGATCAGGGTGGCGCCGGCACTGGCGCTGTTGGCGATGTTCTGTGGCAGCGAGAAGATGCCACCCCCCACCATCGACCCGACGACCAGGGCGATCAGTGCGCCGACTTTCAATTTGTCGCTGGAGGTAGCGACCTCTGTCTGTTTACCGGGCTCCGCCTGCTTGCCCAGGTCTATGTTGCTGGTTGAGTCGACCATGAAAAGCTCCTTGCCGAAATGGCATCGCACAAATGGATGGCCGGCCAACAAGAAATGGTCTTGACCGCACAGCATGACCCTTCGAGTGGTCCACGCCACCGAACAGACTGCCTGTATCACTGCTGGAGTTGGTTCGCTTCAACTCACGCCCCGCAGCCGGGCACTGCTCTTTGGATCAACGAAATCGTGACAGCTTCATCCGTGGTCAGGGCTCCGCTGTCGAAAGCAGTTTTAGTGTAGCGACGGGTGGGAGATCCGACAGGTTATTTCCAGCGATGGATATTCCATGGCGAGTGAGCATGTTCGCAGGTGGACGCTGGATGAGTTCATGGATTGCGAAGTAGTTGCACGTTGTTATTGATAAGGGTTTGTACGATTTCTATCGAGCCATTGATGGCAAATTGAACACCCATGCATACAAGCAGGAATCCCATGATGCGCGATATGGCATCGATGCCCGACGGACCGGTAATCTTCATGATCAGATCCGATGCCCGCAAACAACCCCAGAGTATCAGCGCGGTTGAAAGGAATATTAACGGCGGGGCCGTCAGTATTACCCAATGCGGAAAGTTCGTACTGTGCTTGAGAGTGGCCGAAGCACTGATGATCAGTGCAATGGTGCCGGGGCCAGCCGTGCTGGGCATGGCCAGCGGGACGAACGCAAAACTTGCGCGTTCTGTCTCCCCGTTGTCAGTGGCGGCGGGCTTTACGGGTTGAGGGAACAGCATTCTTGCGCCAATTATTATCAGGATTCCTCCGCCGGCAATTCTCAGGCCCGGTATGGAAATATTGAAAACATCCATGATCAGTTCACCTATGTAATAGGTGAGGATCATGATGAGAAAGACATTAAGTGCTGTCAGCAGCGCTTGTTTGTTTTTTTCTTCGCGGGTAAGTCCACGTGAAAGGGCGAGAAAGAGCGCCACGGTGGTAGGCGGGTTTATCAATGGCAACAAAGCCAGCAATCCCAGCAAAACGGCGTCGAACAAGTCACCCATGCTTCGTCATCCTGAAAAGTATTCCGGTGATTCTCTCTACGCCAACGCTTCGCTATGGATATCGATTGCGTCGGTATTGCATCTCAATATAGACGCCGAAGTGATTGCATCCCGTGCGTGGCAGCGATTCCTTGGCCCTGCAATGTTGGGCCTCGGACCTACCTACGGCACGACTGCGTCCTGCACGCAGTCGCGCATTGAGTGGCTGCGCTGCATGAACTGTCCGTTTGATTGGGAAAGGGGAGACCCGTTAGTGCCGTTTGGCAGGTAAGACGTCGCAGAGCGCTCCTGGCGTTATCCTGAACAAAGGCGACTGAAACCGGCTCATAGGCGAAATGGAAGCGGAGGCTTCTGGAGGACCGATGAAGCAGAGGCTCCAGCAACGACTACAAATGCAGATGGCCGAAACGCTGCCCGGCTTCCTGGTGAAATGCGAGTTTTCGGGCAAACACGTCATCGACGTCTATCTGCAGAACGGGAAAACCCGCGAGGCCGCACGAATTACCGGCGTGAACATGGCCGATCTGCTCGGTCCGGGGGCCCTGGACGCTACAGTCGATCAACTTCTGTTCGAGATTGAAGCGCTAATCGCATCCCAGCGTTCGGACAAGTAAGCCTCATGTAGGAGCGAGCTTGCTCGCGAACAGCCCAGCACAAAACTTCGCGAGCAAGCTCGCTCCTACAAAAGCCGAGCCTTGCAACTGAGCATCAGCAACCTCCATGCGATGGCATTGGCGATGGGCAAGAGTTCGTCGAGCTTGTGGGACGATGGTGAACGCACCTACTGCCGGGAGCTCCGCCTGGGCGAGGAGGGCGAACAGAGCGTTCTGATCGTGCGCCTGGTCGCCGAACACCCTTCGCCTGCCGCCCTTGATCGGCTCACCCACGAATTCAGCCTGAAGGACGATCTGGACGGCGCCTGGGCGGTGCGCCCGCTGGAACTCGAGCGCGAAGCTGGTCGCCCCTGTCTGGTGTGCGCGGATCCGGGCGGCGAGCTGCTGTCCGGCTTGCTCGCTGTACCCATGGAAACCGGAGATTTCCTCTATCTCGCCGCAGGCATCGCCGGGGCATTGTCCAGATTCCACCAGCGCGGACTGGTCCATAAGGACCTCAAGCCCGCGCATATCCTCGTGAACTGCAGCGACGGCCAGGCCCGGCTCAGCGGATTTGGCCTGGCCTCGCGGCTGCCTCGCGAGCGCCAGGCACCTGAACCACCCGAAACCATCGCCGGCTCGCTGGCCTACATGGCGCCGGAGCAGACCGGCCGGATGAACCGCTCGATCGATTCACGCAGCGACCTGTATGCGCTTGGTGTCACGCTTTACCAGATGCTGACCGGAGCCTTGCCGTTCCAGGCCGCCGATGCCATGGAATGGGTTCATTGCCACATCGCCCGCAAGGCTGTTCCACCCCATGAACGGATCGCCACGGTTCCGGCCATGGTTTCCCGCATCGTGATGAAGCTGCTCGCCAAGACAGCGGAAGACCGTTACCAGACTGCCGCCAGCCTGGAGCATGATTTGCAGCACTGCCTTGCCGACTGGCATCGCCAGCGCCGCATCGATGAGTTCGCCCTGGATGAACGTGGCACGCCGGATCGCCTGTTGATCCCCGAAAAGCTGTACGGGCGGGAGCATGAAGTCGACGCACTCGTGGCGGCCTTCGAGCGCATCGTCCACAGCAACTCGCCAGAACTGGTGCTGGTCTCCGGTTATTCGGGGATCGGCAAATCCGCGGTCGTCAACGAACTGCACAAGGTGCTGGTCGCTCGGCGTGGGCTGTTCGCGTCGGGCAAGTTCGACCCCTACCAACGCGATATTCCCTATTCGACGCTGGTGCAAGCGTTCCAGACTCTGGTGCGGCCGCTACTGGGCAAGAGCGATAGCGAACTGGCGCGCTGGCGCACGGCGTTGTCCGATGCGCTGGAGCCCAATGCGCGGCTGATGACCGATCTGCTCCCCGAACTCAAGCTGATCATTGGCGAGCCACCGCCTGTTCCGGAGCTGGACGCGCCCCAGGCAAAGCGCCGATTCCTGCATGTGTTCCAGCGTTTCATCGGGGTATTTGCCCAAGCCGAGCATCCGCTGGCGCTGTTCCTCGATGACCTGCAATGGCTGGATGCTGCGACGCTCGATCTGCTGGAGGACATGCTGACCGGCTCGGAACTCCGCCATCTGATGCTCATCGGGGCGCACCGCGACAACGAGGTGGATGCTACGCACCCGCTGACGGGCAAGCTCCAGGCCATCCGCAATGCCGGCGGCCGGATCGTGGAAATCAACCTGCAGCCGCTGACTACGACGCACATCGCCCAACTGATCGCCGATTCACTCCATTGCAAGGCGGGGTCTGTCGAATCGCTGGCCCGGCTGATGCACGACAAGACCGCAGGCAATCCCTTCTTCGTGATCCAGTTCCTGCACGCACTGGTCGAGGGGGAGTTGCTGACTTTCGATCACCGCTCGCAGCGATGGCGCTGGGATGCCGGGCGAATACACGCCAAGGGCTACACCGATAACGTCGTCGACCTGATGGTGGAAAAGCTGAACCGTCTACCTGCGGAAACCCAACAGGCCTTGCAGCAACTGGCCTGCCTGGGCAGTGCCGCGAAGACCCGGACGCTGGCCGCCGTGCTCTGCGTGAAGCGCTCTCAGGTGCAGGCTTTGTTATGGGAGGCCATCTTCCAGGAACTGGTGGAGCGCCTGGATGGCGTGTATGCCTTCGTTCATGACCGCATCCGCGAGGCCGCCTATTCATTGATCGCCGAGGACTCCCGAGCCGAGGCCCATCTGCGTATCGGCCGGATGCTCGTCGAACAGACGACCGGAGCAGGGTGGGAGGAGGGGCTTTTCGAGATCGCGGGCCAATTCAATCGCGGCGCAGTATTGATCACCGACCGCGAAGAGCGGGATCGGCTGGCCGAGATCAACCTGTTGGCGGGCAAGCGCGCCAAGGCCTCGGCGGCGTTCGCTTCGGCGCTGACCTATTTCACGGCCGGTGCCGACTTGCTGGATGACGCATCCTGGGAGCGGCGACACGAGTTGGCGTTTTCGCTGGAGCTGAATCGCGCCGAATGCGAATTCCTGACCGGGCAGCTGTCCATCGCTGACGAACGCCTGGCGGCCCTGACCAATCGTGTCGCGAGTTCGGTCGAATGGGCTCGTGTGGCGTGTGTGCGAATGGATGTATGCCTGCTGCTCAACCAGAGCGGTCGCGCGGTTTCGGTTTGCCTCGAATACCTGCGGCATGTGGGCATCGAATGGTCACCCACGCCTGCGGACGGCCTGGTGAACAGCGAGTACGAGCGCATCTGGACAGGGCTCGCCGGCAGGCCCATCGAAGACCTGATCGACTTGCCGTTGATGGAAGACCCTGCTGCACTCGCAACGGTCGAGGCGCTGGTCAAACTGACGTCGCCTGCGTTGCATGCCAACTGGAACCTGGCGTCCCTGACCATCTGCAAGGCGATCAATCTCAGTATCGAGCACGGTAATTGCGATGCCTCGTGCGTGGCCTACGCGACGGTTCCCAGGCTTACCGGCCGGCGCTTCGGCGATTACGACGCCGGATATCGATTCGGCCAGCTCGCCTGCAAACTCGTCGAGCGCTTTGGCCTACAGCGCTACGACGCACGCACCTACTTCTGCTTCTCGGTATTCGTGGCGCGCTGGGCGCAACCGATACGGTCGTGCACGGACCAGTTGCAGCGAGTCTTCGCCACGGCGAACCGGATCGGCGACCTGCCGTTTGGCGCCTTCTCCCGCAACTGCCTGGTTTCGAACCTGCTGTTCGCCGGCGAGCGCTTGCCCGATGTGCAAGAGGAGGCGGAGCGGGGGCTGGCCTATGCCCGCAAGATTCGTTTCCGCCTGGTGATCGGCTTCATTGAAAGCCAGCTTGCGCTGATCCGGACATTGAGGGGGCTCACGCCCACTTTCGGCTGCCTGGATGATGGGCACTTCAATGAGGCGCAGGTTGAAGAGGAGATCGCGAAAGACTCGCGAGTGCTCGCGTGCTGGCATTGGATGCGTAAGCTGCAGGCGCGCTATCTGGCCGGGGATATCGACGCAGCCATGGCTGCGGCGGCGAAGGCGCGGGAGGTGCTCTGGGCGTCCCATTCCTTCATCGAAGAGGCCGATTATTTCTTCTACGCCGCCCTGGCCAGGGCGGCGTCATGCGACGGTGTCCCGGTCGGCCAGCGGCAGCAGCCGTTGGCTGAGCTGGTCGCGCAGCAGGAACAGTTGCAGCGCTGGGTGGACCTTTGTCCCGAGAACTTCTCCAGCCGCGCTCTGCTGGTGAGCGCTGAAATAGCCCGCATAGAAGCCCGCCGCGTGGATGCCGAATTGCTTTATGAGCAAGCCATCCAGTCGGCGCAGGAAAGCGGTTTCGATCAGATCGAAGCCCTGGCCAATGAACTCGCATCGCGGTTCTACGCGTCGGCTGGCTTTCACAAGATCGCCCGCCTGTATCTCAGGGATGCCCGCTATGCCTACCTGCGGTGGGGCGCGACGGGCAAGGTGCGCCAGCTCGAGCAAACGCATCCTTTCCTGAAGACCAACGACCCCGCTCCGGGGCCCATGAGCACCATTGCCACGCCAGTGGAGCACCTGGACCTCGCGACCGTGATCAAGGTGTCACAGGCGGCTTCCAGTGAAATCGTCCTGGAAAGATTGATCGACATGGTGATGCGGACCGCCATTGAACAGGCCGGCGCCGAACGTGGATTACTGGTGCTTTCGGGCGCCGGCGAGGTGCGCATCGCGGCGGAAGCGACCATGGGAAGCGAGACCGCCGAGCTGCAACTTCGCGACTTACCGGTGAGCGCTGACATGCTGCCGGAGTCGATTCTTTTCCATGTCCTGCGCGCTCACGAGAGCATCGTGCTGGATGACGCCTCGGCCGACCCCGGCGTTACCGCGGACGCCTACATCCGCACGCGCCATTGCCGCTCGATTCTCTGCCTGCCGCTGATGAACCAGGCGAAACTCATCGGTGCCCTTTACCTGGAAAACAACCTGACGGCCCGTGTCTTCAGCCCGACGCGCATCGCTGTCCTCAAGCTGGTCGCCTCGCAAGCTGCGATTTCCTTGGAGAACGCTCGCCTGTACCGCGAAGTGGCGGAGCGCGAAGCGAAGATCCGCCGCCTGGTGGACGCCAACATCATCGGCATCGTGGTCTGGAACGCCAGTGGCGGCCTGATTGATGCGAACGATGCCTTTCTCCGCATCATCGGCTATGCGCGTGAGGACCTGTTGGCGGGCCGCCTGCGCTGGCGGGATCTGACGCCGCCGGAGTTCATGGCGATCAGTGAACGCTCCCTGGCGAGTGCGTTGCAGACAGGGCGGGCGCAGCCCTATGAGAAGGAGTACCTCCGGAAAGATGGCAGCCGTGTCCCGGTGGTCGTCGGCCTGGCCTCCTTTGAAGGGAGCCGAAAGGAAGGGGTCGCGTTCGTGCTGGACCTGACCGAACGCAAGCAGGCCGAAGAAAAAGTTCGTGGGAGTGAGCGGCGCTACCGCGAAGTGCAGACGGAACTGGCACACGCCAACCGCGTCGCCACCATGGGCCAGCTGACGGCCACCATCGCTCACGAAGTCAATCAACCCATTGCGGCGACCATCCTCAACGCCCAGGTCGCCCAGCGGCTACTCGGTGCCCCATCACCCGACCTCGGCGAAGTCGGAAACACGATTGGGCGGATCATCAAGGACGGCAACCGGGCGGCAGATGTCATCGGGCGCATCCGCGAGCTGTTGCGCAAGGCACCCTCCCAGAAGCTGCCAATGGACATCAACGAGGCGATCCTCGAAATGGTGGAATTCACCCGCGGTCAGGCCACCAAGGGCAAGGCCCTGGTGAAGCTGGAGCTGGCAGACGGCCTGCCGCGCATCGAGGGCGACCGTGTCGAGCTGCAACAGGTGCTCCTCAACCTGATCATCAATGCACTGGAAGCGATGAGCGAGGTGGCGGATGGAGGACGGCAGCTGGTCATCAGCACGGTCGAGGGCGATGGCGGTTACGTGCGGGTGGCGGTGAGCGATTCAGGTCCGGGATTCGCCTCTGAGCCAGAGCAGATCTTCGCACCGTTCTACACCACCAAATCCGCTGGCCTGGGCATGGGCTTGTCGATATGCCGCTCGATCATCGACGCCCATGGCGGCCGATTGTGGGCGAGCGCAAACGAGCCCCGCGGTGCGACCGTCCAGTTCACGGTTCCCGTTCATGGGGCAGCTTCCTGACGATCAGGGGGAAGGGCAAGGCTCAGCGGAAGGGAATTTGATGTCGCCACGAAAATGCTTGACCTTAAAGTTAAGTTAAACGTTAGCGTTCTCTTTGCGGGTTCCACAGGGAACAACGGCATAACGTACTTAGCGGAGAGTTCAGCAGATGAAACGAGGCAGTCTTGCGGCAATGGCGGGGATATTCATGAGTACCGTCTCGGCCTTCGCATTGGCGGAAAATCCGCCCGCCGCCAAAGAAGCGGGAAGCGTGATGATCAAGGTCGGAGGCCATGAAGTCCCGGTTGTCGCCGGTGGCCTGTATGACCGTTTCCGCTCCAATCCTCCGCTCGCCACCATCGAATCCGAAGCCCCTGGCATCGACCTGAGCTGGTTCAGGGGGCTCAAGAAAACCAAGGTCGACATGGGGTTCGAATCCTACTCACCCAATTTCTACTACCGGAACAACCGGATCACCGCGGTCTACACGGCGGACATCAGCAGGCTGAAAGCACTGATGCCTGCTGAAGTCCTGGAGAAGGTCCAGCCGCTGCAGGTCTGGCCGGGCAGGGGGCTGGTGGCCCTGACCGCATACTCCTATGAGTACTGCGACAACGACAGCTACAACGAAATCGCCCTGTCCATCGTCACCAGCAAGCCGGGATCATCGAACCTTGGCCCGGTCTCGCTGGTCAGTCAGTCGCTGTCCGGGGATTTCTGGGGGTACGTGCTGAAACTCCCGGTGAATACCGAGCTTGCGCGGGTACGGGGCGTGGTCGGCTACAACCTGCCGAAATGGCTGACGGGTATCAACCGCCGGGAGAATGACAAGTCGGTGACGTTCGAAATCCTCGATAACGAAACAGGCAAGGTTGATGTGGTCTTCGAGGGAGAGAAGTTGAGTGCGCCTTCAACTGAAGTGGAACAGGTGACCAACAGCTTCACGAACCTCGATAAGAAAGGTGGGTTGACCTACGGCTATGCGATATCCAGGCAATTGAGCCACGCCTCCAGTACGAGCGCCGAGTCGGTCAATCTCACGCTGAATGGTGGCAGCCTTTCCACCTTCATGAAGTCCCTGGATCTGGGGAAGATGATGAAGTACGAATACGTGCCGCAGTTCCAGAGCGCACTCTATGCGCCCGAACCCCTGCAAGCGATGCTGGACAGCGAGTAGTGGTTACGGGTTTGCCCAACTGGGTTGAAAGTCAGGCCATTGCGGCCTGACTTGTCTTGTGCGGAAACTCTCTCAGTCCTCTCGAACCGGCTGAGGGGAACGCGTCACCTCATTCGCTTCCTTACGGAGTCGATTCAGTACCCGCTGCGTGTTTTCCCCGCACTGCATGCCTTCCGGCTTGTTCTCGATGCTTTCGATGGTAATCAGCAACTGCGCCTTGTTCTGCGCGAGGCGCGTTTGCATGGCTTCGATCTCGGCCACCTTGCGCTTGAGACTGTCCAGTAGCTCCCCGTGCTGCCAAGTGCCCTGGCCGATCGGCAGCAGATGACGAATTTCTTCCAGCGAGAAGCCGGCGGCCTGGGCCCCGGTAATGATCTCCAGGATGAGCAGCGCATCGGGCCCGTAGTCGCGATAACCGTTGGCCTTGCGATCAACCGACGTGATCAGGCCACTGGCCTCGTAGAAGCGGATGCGGGAGGCCGCCAGCCCGCTGAGTTTCGCCAGTTCACCAATTCTCACGCTGCACCTCGGCAAAATCATTGACCTTAAAGTTTACTTTAATCCTAGAGTGCAATAGCGGCCAAGCGACTCAACGGCAACGCCAGCCGCGTTTTCCAGGCATCGCCCGCCATGCGCGGTATCGATTGGCGAGCACATCTCCAATTGCACACCTCCACATACAGGAGCAGCGAACATGGGATACGTCACAACGAAGGATGGAGTCGAGATCTTCTACAAGGACTGGGGACCACGCGATGCGCAGGTGATCTACTTCCACCACGGTTGGCCGCTCAGCTCGGACGACTGGGATGCGCAGATGCTGTTCTTCCTGGCCCAGGGCTTTCGCGTAGTTGCCCACGATCGACGCGGCCATGGACGTTCCAGCCAGGTCTGGGACGGCCACGACATGGATCATTACGCCGATGACACGGCAGCGGTGGTGAACCACCTTGGTGTCCAGGGAGCCGTTCATGCCGGCCACTCCACGGGCGGTGGCGAAGTCGTTCGCTACATCGCACGGCATCGTGAAGACCCGGTTGCCAAAGCGGTCCTCATCAGCGCAGTGCCGCCGCTGATGGTGAAGACCGCGAACAACCCGGGCGGGCTTCCCAAGGATGTCTTCGACGGTCTGCAGGCCCAACTGGCCGCCAACCGCGCGCAGTTTTACCGGGACGTTCCGTCCGGCCCCTTCTATGGCTACAACCGCCCGGGGGCGGAGCCGTCGGAAGGCATCATCCAGAACTGGTGGCGACAGGGAATGATGGGGGGCGCCAAGGCGCATTACGACGGCATCGTTGCCTTCTCCCAGACGGACTTCACCGAAGACCTGAAGAGCATCACTATCCCCGTCCTGGTGATGCATGGCGATGACGACCAGATCGTGCCCTATGAAAACTCCGGCGTGCTGTCGGCGAAATTGCTCCCGAACGCCACGCTGAAGATCTACCCGGGGTTCTCCCACGGCATGCCGACCCTCAATGCCGACACCATCAACGCCGATCTGCTCGCCTTCGTTCGAAGCTGAGTTTCGGGGGAGCCAGGACGTTCGTTTCCTGGCTCCCGTCGGGCTCCACAGGTTGTTGCCATACGACTTTGCTCGGATAGCCGGTAGCGCTAACAAATAGACTTTTGACTCAGGTCCATGAAGGGCCGGACTTGCGTTGTCTGCCTGTTTCCTCATCCGACAGAATTGTCTGCACCCGTTTCCAACTCGAGGTTCGAAAAATGCGTAAATCACTCTCGGCACTTGCACTCAGCATTCTGGCTTCCCAGTACGTAGTCGCCGGTGAAACAACTAACACAGCGGTAGGCGGCGGTATCGGCGGGGCCGTAGGGAGTGTCGTTGGCCAAGCCGTCGGCGGAAGCACTGGCGCTGCGATCGGTGCCGGTTTGGGCGGCGCAGCAGGCGGGGCGGTGAGCGCGAAGGATGGCAAGAAGACCGAAGCCGCGATCGGCGGTGGTCTCGGTGCGGCCGGTGGCCAGGTGATCGGCAATAGCGTAGGGGGCTCCACCGGTGGCGCAATCGGCGCTGGCCTGGGCGGGGCTGCCGGCAGTGCCATCGGCAACAACCTGGCCGACGACGATGACCATCACGATAATCACAAAGCCAGCCACAAACATAAACACAAGCACAAACACAACGACTGATCCCCGGTGTCGTTGCAGGAAAGCCCGCCTCTTTGGCGTAATGCTGTTCAGTTAGCCCCGCTGTTGTTCTAGGAGCGAGCTTGCTCGCGAAGCTTTCCGGGATATCACCCATTCGCCAGCAAGCTGGCTCCTACAGCGTATCCGCGCTTCTTATGTGAACAGCATTACGCCTCTTTGGCGGGCTTTTGCATTTCACGCGCTATCTATTAAATCGAACGCAGCCTTCTCTATTTAGAATTTGCCGGCCTTTTTAGGCTCATCTAGCCTTCGGGCTCTGTAACGCGGCGTGCGATCGAATAAGGCCTTGTGCCTCGTGGCCGGGAGGAAGCCACGTCGGTATGTCCTCGCGATGCGTTATGGCCACCTCCCAACGCAGTTGTTCTATGCAGTCCGATACCAATAACAACGGAGATTCATAGATGGCTCGTACACCTTTGCTCAGTCGCTTGCAGGCGCTGAGCCGCCTTGCCGGCAGCACCCCCGAAACCACGGATTTTCACCAGGCACTGGCCTTGCAGCGTTCGCGCCGGGAAGTGCTCAAGGCCGCGGGTATTGCCGGCGTGGTACTCGCCGGCGGCGGCCTGACAAGCTTCTCCGAAGCGGCACCCAGTGGCGGCTCGGCCAGCATCGGCGTCGCGGTGATCGGCGCCGGATTGGCCGGTCTGAGCTGCGCCTATGAGTTGAAAAAGAGCGGGGTCAGCGCGACCGTCTTCGAGGCATCTACCCGATTGGGCGGGCGTTGCTTCAGTAACCGCAGCACCTTCCCCGGGCAGATTGCGGAGAACGGCGGCGAGCTGATCGATGGCTACCACGTGGAAACACTGAGGTTGGCCAAGGAGCTGGGCCTGCAGGTGGATGACCTCCTGGCCTACGACAAGGCCCAGGGCGGCGAGGATATTTACTTCTTCGAGGGCCAGCGCTACAGCGTAGAGGAGGCCTTCGCCGACTTTCAGACGATCCAGGCACAACTCGCCAGCGAAGTGAAGGCCGCACCTTTCCCGACCTTGTGGAACAGCTATACCGCGCGTGGCCTGGTGCTGGACAAAATGAGCATCACCGAATGGATCAGCCGCTACGTACCGGGCGGCAATTCTTCGCGCTTTGGCCGTCTGCTCGATGTGGCCTACGAAATCGAATACGGTGCCGCCTGCAGCGAGCAAAGTGCACTCAACCTCATCTACCTGCTCGGCTACTCAAGCAAGCAGCAACTCGAAATGTTCGGCGAGTCCGATGAGCGCTATCACATCCGGGGCGGCAATGATCAACTGGTCAGTGGCATGGCCAACCGCCTCAGCGACGGCCAGATCAACCTCGGCCATGAGCTGACGCGCATCAGCCTCAATGCGGACGCCAGCTACAGCCTCGACTTCAATACGAGCAAGGGCCCGCGCCAGGTGATCGCCCAGCGAGTGGTGATGTCCATTCCGTTCAGCATCCTGCGCAGCAGCGTGGACTACTCGGCGGCCGGCTTCGACGCGCGCAAACGCCTGGCGATTGGCAGCATGCCAATGGGCAACAGCAGCAAGTTCCAGTTGCAGTTCCGCCAACGCATCTGGCGCCAGCAGAACAGCAACGGTTCAAGCTATTCGGATACCGGATATCAGGACACCTGGGAGGTCACCCGTGCCCAGGCGGGCAGCGAAGGCATACTGAACAACTTCACCGGTGGCGCGACTGCGGTTGCCATGAACAATGCTTCGCTGGACATCAAGGCGGCGCAATTTCTCGGTCAGCTGGAGCGCGTACTGCCGGGGATCACCAACGAATGGAATGGCCGGGCGATCCTCAATTACTGGCCGGGCTACCGTTGGACCAAGGGTGCGTACGGCTACTACGCGCCAGGCAATTACACGGCCTTCGTAGGCTATGAAGGCACCCGACAGGGCAATTGCCACTTTTGTGGCGAGCACACCTCGATCGAGTCCCAGGGCTACCTCAACGGCGCGGTCGAGACTGGCCAGCGTTGTGCCACGGAGATCCTGGCCGACCTCAAGGCCGCCCAGGTCGCTTGACTCGATCTCCTATCCGGTGAGGGGGCAGGCCGATGGCCCACCTCACCAGGAAGCGGCGCTCCATCTTTTCGGCTTCCCCGTCTTCCCGACCGGATCCACCCGTCGATCCATAAGAGGCGCGGGGCAAACAGTGGGTAAAGGGCATCCCAGGCTGTCATGACTCACTGACAGGTGGTTCGAAAACTTCCGATCGCCTGAGCGGAACGACAAGCTCCGGGTAGTCGTTGTTGGTGTTGTCCACCGCCGTCGATACGGGATAGGAGTCGAAGATCTCGCGGCTATGGGCAATCGCACAGTTCACTTGCTCGAAGGTCGCAGTGGACGACAACCAGAGCTGCCATTGCTCAGGCTCGAGGATGATCGGCATTCGGGGATGGATGTAGGAGATCGGTGCCGATGCTTCTTTGGTCAGCACCGCGCAGGACAATACCGGGTAACCGCGTGGTCCGACCCAACTGGCCCAGAGTCCGGCCATGGCTAACAGGCCGCGGTCTTCGGCGTGCAGATAGTACGGCTGCTTGACCCATTGGCAGCCCCGGAAACGCGTCTGTTCGTGTTCACTCCACGCGAACCAGCCCGTTGCCGGCATCAAGCAGCGATAGTTACGGATGCTGTCGTGCCAAAAGGGTTTGATCCAGGCATCTTCGCTGCGCGCGCTGAAGGTCATCAGCGGAGGATTTTCCTGGCCCCACCATTCGGGCACCAGGCCCCAACGGGCAGCAACCACTTCTAGCGTTGCCTGTTCATCCAGCCGGAGCATGGGAACCTGGGTGGTGGGGGTTGCGTTGAAGCTTGGCATCCAGATACCGGCATTGTTGGTGCTGACATGCCAGAACTCTTCAATAGCGCGTTGCGTCGGGGTGACATAGCGTTCGCACATGGCAATCCCTCCGAAACCAACCTCCTGAGTACGTCGCAGGGCCACAAAAAACCGCGGTTGCGAGCAGCACCGCGGCAAAGTTTTCAGCAAGGTGATCCATCCAGCTCTGACGGGGCCGAGGCCCCGGGCTGTTGGCTCAATGCCCGGTGTGCATGGGCATAAGCGCAAGCATAGGTCCGCATGTATACCTGCATGTTTGTAGGTGACCGACGGCGGACGAGTTGAAAGCGCGGATCCAGATGGACCCATTCGGGAAAGTGGCCGCCTCACCGCTGCGAGTCGGTGAGGCGGCCGATGGAGCCGCAGACTGAGGCTCCCCAACAGTCCGCCTACCCTGGAGGATCAGGCCAGGGGCTCCGATGGAATAGAGAGCGGCAGGGTGAAAGCGTTCAGGGAATATTTCGTGAGCGTTCGACGGACCCGGACTCAATGCCTCGTCTTGCGCTCAAGCAGGCGCACGCCGAGCGAAAGCGGGTAACAGAGCACGAAGTACATCGCCCCCACCAGGACATAGATCTCCAGCGGCATGAAGTACACCGAGCTCAGGTCCTGCGCCCGGAGCATCAGGTCCGGCGCGGCGATCAGCGAAGCCACCGAAGTGTCCTTGAGTAGCGAGATCGCCACGTTGCCGATGGGCGCCAGGACGATGCGAATCGCTTGCGGTAGTACCACCCAGCGCAGGATCTTCATGCGGGTCATGCCGATGGCCTTTGCCGCTTCCACTTGCCCCTTGGGAACGGCCTGCAGGCCCGCTCGGTAAATCTCCGAGAGGTAGGCCGCGGCGTTCAGACCCAGGCCGATCATGGCTGCCTGGAACGAGCTGAAGTGAATGCCCACTTCAGTCAGGGTGAAGTAGACGATGAACAGCTGAACCAGGGCAGGGGTGCCACGGAAAACTTCGATATAGATCAGCGCGCCGCGGCGCAGCACAGCGCTACCCGAGAGCCGTGCCAGTGCCACCAGCAGACCGACCAGCAGGCCGATCACCAGCGCACCGAACGCCAGTTGCAACGTCGCCCAGGCCGCCACCAGCAGTTCCGCCTGTGCTGCGCTCCAGAGTTCTGCGTAGCCCATATCAGTTCTCCTTGGCGATGCTGAGGCGTCGTTCGGTGCGAGCCGCCCAGTGGGAGAGCGCCAGGCTCAGCACCAGATAGATGATGGCCAGCAGGAAGTAGATGGTGTTGGTCTGGTAGGTCTCGCTGACCAGCATCCGCGCCTTGAAGGTGAGCTCCGGGACGGCCGCGGCCGATGCCAGCGACGTGTCCTTGAGCAAGCCGATGGCGAAGTTGGCCATCCCCGGAATCGCCACCTTGAATGCCTGGGGCAGCACGATGATGCGCAGCGCCATACGGCGCGTCATGCCGATGGAGAATGCGGCTTCGCTCTGACCCCGGTCGATGGTGAGAATGCTGGAGCGGAACACCTCCGAGAGGATCGCCGCACCGTTCAGGCCGAAGCCGATGATTGCGGCACCGATGGCGGGCAGCGTTATGCCGATGTAGGTCAGGCCAAAGTAGAGGATGAACAGCTGCGTCAGGATGGGGATGTTGCGGAACACCTCCAGGTACAGGCTGGCAATCAGGCCGAGGGCAGGATTGCGGGACAGTCGCATCAGGGCCAGGCAGAAACCGAGGACCGCGGCGACCACGAATGCGGCCCCCGTCAGACCTATGGTCGTCAGGGCGCCGATGCCAAGTACCTTGAGGAAGTAGGGCAACAGTTCGAGCGTTCTTTCGAGACCACTGACTTCCAGCATCGATCAGTGCTCCTTCACGGCGCAGATGAATGCGCGGGTCCGCTCGACCTGGCTGTCGCGGAATATCTGCCGGGGTGGTCCCTGTTCGACGATGTTGCCGTCGGCCATGAAGATCACCTGGTCGGAGACGCTTTCGGCGAAGCGCATTTCGTGGGTCACGATGATCATGGTCATGCCTTCTTCGGCGAGCTTGCGCATCACCGCGAGGACTTCACCGACCAGCTCCGGATCGAGCGCCGAGGTGGCCTCGTCGAAGAGCATCAGCTTGGGCCGCATCGCCAGCGCGCGGGCGATGGCGATGCGTTGCTGCTGCCCGCCGGAGAGCTGCTCCGGGTAGGCGTCCCGCTTGGCCAGCATGCCCACCTTCTTCAGCAGGTCCTCGGCCTGTTCGATGGCCTCGGCGCGATCCCGTTGCTGGACCTTGAGCGGCCCCAGGATGATGTTTTCCAGCACGCTGAGGTGGGGGAACAGGTTGAAGCGCTGGAACACCATGCCGATTTCGGCGCGCATCCGTGCCAGGTCCTTATCACCCATGGGCACCTTGCGGGTGCCCACCTGGCGCTGGCCGATCAGTTCATTGTCGATATAGATGCTGCCCCGGGTTGGCTCCTCCAAGTAATTGATGCAGCGGAGCAGGGTGGTCTTACCGGACCCGCTGGGCCCGATAAGGGAGATTTTCTGGCCCTGTTGCACATTGAGGTCGATGCCTTTGAGGACGTCCAGGTGGCCATAGGACTTGTGCAGCCCTTCGATTCGTACCAGCGGAGTGGATTCAGCCATGAGCATTTCCCGTGGTTGAAGTGACGAGTGCGGTCAGCAACCGGATTTCAAGAGAAGGCCTGGCTGAAATCGCGCATGGGGTGCTCGAAGGGCCCGATCAGATTGCCTTTCTCATCCCGGTCCACGCCGATGCGCTGGTCCTTGGGCAGGGGCACGAGGTAGTCGGGGTTCTTGATGCCGTACTTGGCGAGGACCGGGCGGACCTGGTCGGTGCTCTTCAGCCAGCGCAGCCCCTGGTTCACGGCATCGAACAGGTCCTGGTTTTCTGGATGGATGCCCCAGATCGCCTCGAACTTGGCGGTCAGGCTGGGGAACTTCTCGTCGAACTGGATGGGCACCTGCTTCAGCTTGAGGCTGGGGTCCTGGAGGATCATGTAGTCGATGGTCGGCGCATCCAGGACGGCGAAGTCCAGGCGCCCGGCGCGTACGTCGCGCAGGCAGGCGTCGGTGCTGTCGTAGAGCTTCACCTCCTTCACGCCTTCGACCCGTTTCATGTCGGGGATGATGAAGTAGCCGGTGTTGCTGCCCAGGGTCCGACCCTTCAGGTCGGAGATGGTGAGGGTGTCCTTGTAGGGTTCGTCCTCCCGCATGATCACGTAGGCGCCGGTGTAGAAAACGGCATCGGTCAGCAGCAGGATTTTCGAGCGCATGGGGTTCCAGGCGAAGTTGCCGCCGAACCAGTCGGCACGCCCGGACCGGACGGCTTCGATCACGGCGGGGAAGCCCATGGTCAGGACATCGAGCTTGAGTTCGAGGCGATCGGCGATGAGTTTCAGGAGTTCGAGGTCGGTGCCGATCGGCTGCCCGTCGCGCACTGCGCCAAGGGGCATGTCACCCAGGCAGGCCGCCGTCAGGTAGCCGGGGCGAATGGTCTTGATCGGTTTGTCGGCCGCCTGGACAGCGGGAAGGCGTCCCATGGCGCTGCCGAGCAGGACAGCCATCGAGCCGTAACCCGTGACCTTGAGCAGGTTGCGCCGCGAAATACGGCGTGCGTCGAATTTGAAGTCGGACATAGATCACCTGTGTGCGAATGGTTGTGGAGACTGATACAGCCGTACAACACAAGGCCATCCCTGGCCCAACCTTCCCGGGGCGTCAGGATCGTGGGGTTACGCCAGCCAGGTTGGCGTTGGCACGGGCGAGAGGCTTGTCGCCCTCCACGCGCCGACGTTTGAGCAACAGATAGCAGCCAGACACCACGGCAAGACTCACCAGGCTGGCCAGGAATTGCGTCCGCAGGGATTCCTGGAAGGCCATGGCGGCAAGGACACCGGCAATCACCGCTACCACAGCATAGGAAAGCCAGGGGAACAGCCACATGCGGAGGGTCAGCCGCGCTGGCTCCGTGGCCTCGATGCGGCGGCGCACGCGGATTTGCGCCAGGGCGACCGCCAGGTACACGAAGAGCATCACGGCGCCGGATGCGTTCACCAGGAAGAGGAATACGCCCTGGGGCGAAATGATCGCCGCCATGATGGCGATGTAGCCGATCACACTGCTCAGCAGCACGGCCGCCCGCGGCACTTTGCGCCCGGTCAGGGTGGACAGCCTGGCCGGTGCGTCACCGCGTTGGCTGAGGCCGAAGAGAATCCGCGACGACACATACAGCCCGGAGTTCAGTGCCGAGAGCACGGCCACCAGGACCACGGCTTCCATGATCATCGACGCGCCGGGAATGCGCATGACATCCAGCGCCGACACGAATGGCGAATGCCCGGCCACGATCTGGCCCCAGGGCACCACGCAGACGATCAGGAAGATCGAGCCGACATAGAAGGTGATCACGCGGAAGATCACCGAGCGGGTCATGTTCGCGACATTCTTCGAGGGATCATCCGACTCGGCAGCGGCGATGGTGGCGATCTCCGCCCCGCCTACGGCGAAAATCACCGTCGGTACCCCTGCCAGGATCGCGCTCACGCCAAAGGGCATGAAGCCGCGGTCGTTCACCAGGTTGTCGAGCAGCGCACTGGTGCTGGGTGCAAAACCGAAGAGGTAGGCCGCTGCCACACCGATGAAGACGATGATCGCGAAGACTTTCAGCGACGCGAACCAGTACTCGAACTCGCCGTATGACTTCACCGACAGGCAGTTGATGGCGGTCATGATCGCCAACAGGCTCAAGCCGATCATCCAGGCCGGCAGGGGGATCCACTGCTCGAGGATGTTGGCACCGACCACGGCCTCCACCGCGACGACGATCACCCAGAAGTACCAGTACAACCATCCGCTGGTGAATCCCACCCAGTTGCCCAGGCCAATGCGAGCGTACTCGGTGAACGAGCCGACGCCTGGCAGCGCCACCGCCATCTCGCCAAGCATGCGCATAACCAGCATCACAACGATGCCGGCGGCGAGATAACTGAGGAACGCCGCCGGGCCGATGGCCTGGATGGTGGCGCTGCTGCCGACGAAAAGACCCGCGCCGATAATGCCGCCGAGGGAGATCATCGTGATGTGACGCTGACGCAGGGCACCGCTGAGGCGTTGCTCGCCAGCCTTGCCAGGGGTTTGTCCGGTGTCGTTCATTGGATGGCCTCCGCCATGACATTAAGTAGGGAAGGGCAGGCTGAAGCCGAGAAGGATTTAACGCGGGGGAAGCAGCACACCGGGTATCCTGTTGCGCCCGCCAAGGCGCTGGGGCTGCGGTGCGACGGGGTTGCCGAGGGCATGCCTGGCTTTAGGTATACGAGAGTCATGTGCGTGTCCGTTGAGGCTGAAGCTATTTTTATTGTGATGCATGACAAGCATTACAACTCCACACTAACCACCACATTTTAGCTTGTCAATCGCCTTTGTATCGGATAAAAAGCAATACAAGTTTGCTATTTGTCTCGCCGACGGCATGACAATCAAGGAAGCACCATGAGCCAATTCGAACAATTGCTGGGCGAGCTGAAGGCCAATGCGGGATTGCACCGGGACTCGGCGGAAACCCTTTACGCCCAACTGGCAGACGCGCTGTCTGAAGCGATTCGTAGCGGAAAGCTCAAGCCGGGCGATCGACTGCCACCGCACCGTGAGTTCGCCAGCGCGCTGGAGCTCAACATCACCACCATTACCAAGGCGATGGCTGTGCTGCAGCAGAAAGGCTTGGTGGAAAGCCGGCCCGGGCGGGGCACGCAGGTCGCCCAACCGCGTCACCCAGCGGCGCAGTTCCAGTCGGCACCCAGCAATGACCCGGGAACGGTCGACCTGAGTGTCAACCGTCCCGCCACTGATGGATTCAACCGGGTGCTCGCGCAATTGCTGCCGCGCTTATCCAGCGATTCGCGCTTCGTCGACATGAAGGACTACCACCCTTCTGAAGGCCCGCTCTGGGCGCGGGAAGCCGCGGCGCAATGGCTGCGCCACACCGGCGTGCAGGCCGAAGCAGGCCAGGTACTGATTGTCGAAGGGGCGCAGCACGGCATTGCCAGCACGTTGCGGAGCCTGACCAACAGCGGCGACGTCATCCTGGCCGACAGTGTTACCTACCAGGGCATCAATGCGCTCTGCCGTTCCTTGGGGCTGATCCTGGTCGGGGTCGACTCCGATGCGCGGGGCATGTGTCCGGATGCGTTGCGCGAGGCCTGTACCGAGCATCAGCCGCGACTGCTGTTCCTGGTGCCGTCGATCCACAACCCGACCGCCATCACCCTGGACACCGAGCGCCGCGAGGAGCTGGCAGCGGTGATCCGCGAGACCAACCTGCTGGTCATCGAGGACGACGTCTATCGGCCCTTGCTGGACCAGTCGCCACCGCCCATTGCATCGATGCTGCCGGAGCGGACCATCTACATTTCCGCCCTGTCCAAGTGCATCGCGCCGGGCTTGCGCATGGGCTTCGTCATGGCGCCGCAGGGGTTGGTGCAGGACATCGCCGCCATGCAGCGAATCGATTGCTGGAGCACGTCACCCTTCACCGCGCTGATTGCCACTCGCCTGATCGAAGATGGTCACGCCGAGGAGTTGGTCGCGGAACAGCGCGAAGAGCTGCGCAGCAGGCAAGCACTCTTGGCCGCTCACCTAGACGGGCTGGAGTTCCAACACAGCGCCACCGGTACCCATGCCTGGCTGATCCTGCCTGAGCCCTGGACCGGTTCGCGCTTCGCCCGTCTTTGCCAGGACCGCGGCGTGGTCCTGCTCGCAGGCGGCGCCTTCACCCTTCGCCCTGAACTCTCCCCGCAGGCGGTGCGCATCAATATTTCGGCTGCGCTGTCGCGGGAGCAATTGGTCAAGGCGCTGAAGGAAATCAGCCAGCTGGCGCGCCAGGGGCATCTCTACATGCACAACCGGATCTGAGGACATGACACAACCGATTCATTGTGAAATCGCAGTTATCGGCGCAGGCGTTGTCGGCATTGCCACCGCACTGTGGTTGCGCCGCCAGGGCTATCAGGTGCTGTTGCTCGAGCGGGAGGGCGTGGCATCCGGGGCCTCCTATGGTAATGCCGGCACCCTGGCGCCCTATGGTGTGATGCCGATCGCCCAGCCCTCATTGCTGAAGGCCATCCCGTCGCTGTTGTTTTCGCCAGGCTCTCCCTTTGTCATCAACTGGAAGCGACTGCCCCAGTTGATGCCCTGGCTGCTGCGATTTCTCAATGAATGCCGTGCGTCGCGCTGCGAGTCCAACACTCAGGCGTTGGCCCGGATTCTCCAGCGAACTTACAGCGGTTACGCGCCGCTGCTGGAGGACAGTCCCCAAGCGAACCAGCACCTGCGTCACAACGGCTGCCTCTACCTCTATGGCTCCGAGGCAAGCTTCGCCGGTGCCCAAGCGGCTATCGAGCTGCGGCGTTCCTTGGGCATCGCCCAGCAAGAGCTGAGTGCCGCCGAGGTGGACCAACTGGAGCCGCATCTCGCCGGCAGGGCAGTGGCTGGTCTGCTGTTCCCAGACTCATCGCACATGGATGACCCGCGAGCCTTCATCGAAGCATTGGCGGCGCCCCTGGTGGCCGAGGGGGTGCTGCAGGCGGCGACCGTCATTGACATCCAGCGCCAGGCAGCCGGGCTTTACCTGACCTGTGCCGAAGGCGCGACCTATCGTGCTGACCGTGTCGTGGTCTGTGGCGGTGCCTGGTCCGCCGCGCTGGCGCAACAGGTCGGCGACCGCATCCCGCTGGATACGGAGCGCGGTTACCACATCGAGTTCGACCTGCCGGAAACCTTGCTCAATCGCCCCTGCTGCCCGGTGGAAAGCGCGTTCTACATGACCCCTATGGCAGGTCGTCTGCGGGTAGCGGGCACAGTGGAGCTGGGTTCGATCAAGGACCCGGCCAACCCCGCACGCTTCGACTACTTGGAACACCATGTACGGCGAGTACTGGGGCTGACGGTGCCGGTCGCGCGCAGATGGCTGGGCTTTCGTCCGTCCCTTCCGGACTCCTTGCCGGTAATCGGCCCTTCGCCCAATGAGCCTCGACTGATCTACGCCTTCGGTCATCAGCACCTGGGCCTCACGCTGGCCGGGGCGACCGGCCAATTGGTGGCGGATTGCCTCGCAGGCAAGCCCCCGCGCTGGCTGGACAGTTTTTCAGTGCAACGTTTCTGAGTCACACACGGGAGACCCCGCTATGGAAAGAATCGAACGCGCCCGCACCAACTCACGCATGAGCCAGATTGTCATTCACGGCAACACCGTGTATCTGGCCGGTCAGGTCGGTGAGCCGCACCACGACGTCGCCGAGCAGACCCGCGATGCCCTGACGCGGCTCGACACCCTGCTCGAAGAAGCCGGCTCATCACGGGAAAAGCTGCTTCAAGTCACTATCTGGCTTGCTGACATGAGCGACTTCACCGCGATGAACGCCGTCTGGGATGCGTGGATACCCGCAGGTCATGCTCCCGCGAGGGCATGCGGGGAGGCCAGACTGGCCGATCCTGCTCTGCGAGTGGAGGTGATCGCCTGCGCGGCGCGTTGACGGCTATGCCCGCAATAGGTCCGTCTGGTCGCGCCAGGCGGTGAGGGCTGCGGTGCTGGACTACCATCACCTTTCCAGCACTCTTTCTCATAGCCACTCTTGGAGGCCCCATGACTGATCGTTACTCCTGGACCCGAGAGTTTGCAGAAGACCGGGCCGTCGCCGGGGCCGCGTTGATTCCGGTTCCTCTGCGGGAAATGATCGATGGCCTGGATCCGGGCGCGATCAAGCCTTTTTATGCGGCCGTGGCCAACCTTGCCTTCTCGGCGGCCGATCAGTGTGAGGAGTACGACGGCTATTGCATTGGCCTGATCGATGCTGCCTACCAGCGAGGCGAACTGGGCATCGTCGAGCGCGACGAGTTGCGGAATTTCGTCATTGCCCTGTGCGCGGATCGCAAGGGTAAGCCATCTGCATAGCAGGGTATTTTGTAGGAGCGAGCTTGCTCGCGAAAGATTGCGCTCGGACTTTTCGCGAGCAAGCTCGCTCCTACATCGGCCCCGCCCCGGCAAAGCTCGTCAACGGTGCGGCGTGATGCCAGTTGTCTCGTGTTCTTCGCGACCGTAGACGTCGTCCAGGCGCGTGATGTCGTCCTCACCCAGGTAGCTGCCGGTCTGCACCTCGATCAGCACCAGGGGAATCTTGCCCGGGTTGGAGAGTCGGTGGACCGACGTGATGGGAATGTCGGTGGACTGGTTCTCGGTGAGCAGGAACACCTTGTCGTCACAGGTCACCTCGGCGGTGCCGGATACCACTATCCAGTGCTCGGCGCGGTGGTGGTGCATCTGCAGCGATAGACGGCCGCCGGGTTTCACGGTGATGTGCTTCACCTGGAAGCGTCCGCCAGTGTCCACGGAGTCGTAGTAACCCCAGGGCCGATAGACCTGGCAGTGGTTTTCGACTTCGCTGCGGCCTTCGGCCTTGAGCTTCTCGACCAGTTGCTTGACCTTCTGCACGTGGTCCTTGCTGGCGACCATGATGGCGTCCTTGGTTTCCACCACCACCACGTCCTCCATGCCGATGATTGAGACCAGTTTGCCGTTGCCGTGCACCAGGCAGTTGTGGCTGTCCTGCACGACCACGTCGCCCTTGATGACGTTGCCGTCGGCGTCCTTGTCGTGGACGTCCCAGATCGATGCCCAGCAACCCACATCACTCCAGCCGGCATCCAGGGGCACCACGCAGGCACGTGCGGTCTTTTCCATCACGGCGTAGTCGATGGAGTTGTCGGGGCAGCAGGCGAAGGTGGCTTCGTCGATGTCGATATGGTCCTCATGGCTCTTGCTGCGTTCCAGGGCCAGCCGGCAGGTGTCGTGGATATCGGACTCGTGTCGCTTCAGCTCTTCCAGGAAGCGGCTGGCGCGGAACAGGAACATGCCGCTGTTCCAGAAGTAGTCGCCGGATTCGACGAATTCCCGCGCCCGTTCGGCGTTGGGTTTCTCCACGAACTGGGCGACCCGGCTGATTCCTTCGGGCAGCGCGGCGTCCTGTTCGGAGCGAATGTAGCCGTAGCCGGTTTCCGGCCGGGTTGCCGGTACGCCGAACAGGACCAGTTCGCCTTGCTCGGCGGCAGCGGTGGCAAGCTCCAATGCCTCGCGGAAGGCGTCCAGGTCATCCAGCACGTGGTCCGAAGGCAGGACCAGCAGTAGATCGTCGCGCCCTTCGCTGATCAGCTGCATCGCGGCCATGGCCACGGCCGGCGCGGTATTGCGGCCAAAGGGCTCGAGCAGGACCGCATGGGGCGTGATTTCTATCTCGTCGAGCTGTTCCTGGACGATGAAACGGTGGTCCTTGTTGCACACCAGGATGGGCGCTTGCATGCCATCGAAGTTCAGGCGCTGGAGGGTCTGCTGGAACAGCGTGTGCTCGCCGGTAAGGGCGAGAAACTGCTTGGGAAACTGTCGGCGGGACAGCGGCCAGAGCCTTGAGCCGCTACCACCGGAAAGCACAATGGGAATCATGGTTCGTCTCCTGCTGGTGAGTTGCATAAAGCCGCGCTGGGCCATGACTGTTCAGTTGTTGGAGAGCGGCCGCTTGACCCAGACGGGAGCGAGCTTTCCGGAGCTGCCGGTCACGTACAGGCACACCACTTCACCGCGCGTGAGCGCAACCGGCTTCAGGTCGCTGACCTTCTGGTTCCCGGCGAACAGCGCGAGGTTGACCTTGACCGGGTTGATTTCGCGGTCGCCGGCGCTTTGCGGCGCCACGTTCTCGACCACTGCGGTCTTGCCGTCGGCGGTTTTCACGCTGAGTGGCGTATCGGTGAGGTTCTGCACCCTGAGCAGGGCCTTCTGCTTGTTGCGGAAGGGTTTTTCCTCCACCAGGCGAGGCTGGCCGCTGGGCAGGTTGACCAGGGTGTAGTAGCGATCCGCGCCGAGCTGGACCGACATGTTCTGGCTGCCGACCTTGGCGCTGTAGTTGCCGCCGGGCATGAAGCTGAAGTCGGTGCTGGCCAGTGGGCCGACGTCTTCGAGGCTGGCCGTGCCCACCTGCGCACTGACTTCCTGGTTGCTGGCGTTGTACAGACGCACGAAGGTCGATCCCTTGGGTGCGGCGGGACCATAGAGGGCGGCGTCATCAGCCTGAACCTGCCAGCAGCAGAGGCTGGCGAACAACAGAGCACCGGAGGCGATAAGTCGAGGATGGTTGTGCGGCTTCATGGTTGGCTTCTCCCGGGGGATATGGAGTCGGCGGTAACGGTCTGGTGGGGGCCGGTCGAACCGGCGGAGACCAGTTGGGCGATCCATTCCCTGTTGAACTGGCTCAGGTCGGGGGACATCGGCAGGTAGCGCTCCGGGAACTCCCAGATCACCCACTGCGGTGGGGCGTCCTTGAACGCATCGGTTTGCAGGTACTCGAGCATGGGCGGCAGCGGCCCCTGTCCGCTTTCCGCGAAATCGAGGATGTCGCTGCCCAGGGCCTGGCGCAGGGCACCGGAGAAGTTCCACTCGGGATTGGCGCTGTAACTGGTGCCGACCAGGGCCACGGGGACCCGGACATCGGCGAACAGCGCCGCCGAGGCGTCATCCGGATTTCCATCGAGCGCACGGGTGGTACGTGGCTTGAACTGGTCGGGTGCAGGTAACAGGGTACTGAACAGCGGATCGAGCGGCAGGAACCGCGCCAGATCGCCCAGATAGGACTTGTTCGCGGCCTGTTCGGTGGTGAACCGCTGACGATCGCCACTCAACGGCGAACTGCGTTGTACCGCGCGCGCCACTTCCCGGGCGACCAGCTCGGCACCGTGGGGCGTCCAGTGGGTGTCGGTACGCAGGAACAGCAGCCCTTTGTCCTTTTCTCGCAGCAGGCTGGCCAGCAGGTCGGGCGCAAGGATATCGGCGTGTTGCGCGGCCGCGTGCAGCCGGCGGTACAACCCGAGCTGCTGCTGGGCGGGCTGTTCCTCGTCGAGGTATTCCGGATACAGGCGGGCTTTCGCCGGCACTATCACCAGCAGCAGCTTCACACCGCGTTCGTCGAGTCGACGGTCGATGCCACGAATCAGGGCGAGATTGGCCTCGATCTGTTGTTCGCCACGGGGCAGTGGGTGGAATTCTTCATCGCTGAACAACCAGTCGTGCCGGCCCAGCACCACACCCGGGCGGCCTTCACCGAACAGGCTGTAGTCCAGGGCCGCCCACAGGTTGGTACCCAGGCGTTTCAACGGGAATTCGGCTTCGTAGTGGTCCTCGACCGCCTTGGCCATCTTGCCGTCGTGGAGGGAGGCGTTGGCCGGCAGTCGCAGGTCCAGCAATCCGCGCACCGACCAGGCGCCCAGGACCAGCAGGACGGCGAGGAAGAGGGTGATGTAGGTATTGCGGGACAAACGGATCATGGCTCTTCCTCAGAACTGGAAATAAAGGAAGGGGGAGTAGCTCTGTGCCGAGAGCTTGAGTACCGAGGCGCAGAACAGCAGCAGCAGGAGCGGCCGCTGCACGGCGCCGACCCAGGCCAGCGCCCGTTCACCCAGGGCGCGTCGCGGTACAGGCGGTACGCTGGGCGTCTCGTCCGCGGCGGTCTCGGCGGCGACCTTCGGCGCGCCGTGGGCCAGCGGCCGGGTGTAGAAATCGTGCAGCCCGAACAGCGCCAGGCTGGCGTAGGCGATCAGCAGGGTGACCAGTTGCAGGTCGGTGAATCCGACCCGGCCAAGCTCCGACAACTGCCAGCCGCTGAAACTGAACATCGCCTGGTACATGCGTCCGGCGACGTGGAGATTCTCGGCGCGGAAGAGGACCCAGCCGAGGATCACCAGGAGGAAAGTGAAGATCCATTTCAGCGGATTGAAATGCCGGGGAGCAGCGTCGACACCCAGTGCGCGCTCGATGGCCAGCCAGGCGCCGTGCCAGGCCCCCCAGATCACGAAGGTGAAGTTCGCGCCATGCCAGAGGCCGCCCAGCAGCATGGTCAGGACCAGGTTGCGGTAGGTCTGGAAGGTGGTGCCGCGATTGCCGCCCAGGCTCACATACAAGTAATCGCGCAGCCAGGTCGACAGGCTGATATGCCAGCGCCGCCAGAATTCGGTGATCGACTGGCTGATATAGGGCTGCTTGAAGTTTTCCAGGAAGCGGAAGCCCATCATCAGGCCCAGCCCGATGGCCATGTCGCTGTAGCCGGAGAAATCGAAGTACAGCTGCGCCGTGTAGGCCAGGGCGCCCAGCCAGGCGTCGGCCGCACTGGGGTTTTCCAGGGCGAAGCAATGGCTCACCAGCGGCGCCAGCGTGTCGGCGATGAAAACCTTCTTGATGAAACCTTGCATGAAGCGCGTACAGCCCTCGGCGAACTTGTCGAGGCTGTGGGTGCGATGGTGGAACTGGCCGGCGAGGTCGCGGAAGCGCAGCACCGGGCCGGCGATCAGGTGCGGGAAGATCGCCACGAAGGCCGCGAAGTCGATGAGCCGGTGGGTGGCCGGAGTATCGCCCCGGTACACGTCGATGATGTAGCTGATGGATTCGAAGATGTAGAACGAGATCCCGATGGGCAGGAGGATGTGGGTGAGCACGAAGGGCGCCATCCCCAGGGTGGTGATGATGGCGTTGAGGCTGTCGACGCCGAAGTTGGCGTACTTGAAGTAGCCGAGCACACAGAGGTCGACCACGACGCCGAGCGTCAGCCAGTGTCGGGCGGGTTTCGTGCGGACGCCGGCCGCGCCGATGCGCAGGCCGATCCAGTAGTTGAAGATCGTGACCGCCGCGAACAACGCCAGGAAGTCGACTCGCCACCAGGCGTAGAAGAGATAGCTGGCGATCAGCAGCAGCAGGTTGTGAAAACGCGGCCCGCTCAGGTAGTACAAGCCGAGGAAGGTCGGCAGGAACAGGAACAGGAATACGTTGGATGAAAACACCATCCGCGTTTCCTCCATTGAAGAACTGTCAGGGCCAAGCGGCCCACCCGTTTCTCCCCTGGTTCAAGGTGTTGCGCCCGTCGCTGCTTGAGTGGCGATCGGGTTACTGCCTGCTTCTGCCACGTCCTTCACCGCGCCCGCCTTGCGCAGTCCCGTGACGGTCATCCGTTCTTCGATTTCTCCGCCGCTTTCGGGTCGAACAGCCGCGTCAGATCACCGCCGAGGCGGAAATTCATGAGCGGCTGCATGGAGTGTTTCCATTTGAGGGTTTCGTCACTGCAGCGATAGAGCGTGCAGTAGGGTTCGAGCCAGGTGAACTTGCCGTTCTCCTTGAGTTCGCCAACGGACTGGCCTGTACCGGTCTTGTCCGCAAAGACTTCAGGGGCTTCGACGCCCTGCATCACCCGCTCGGCAAGCCGGCGCAGCGCCGCATTGTGATCATCGCGCAAATCGACGCCATTGGCCTGGGCGAACGCCGCGACCATCGCCAGGGGCGGCAAGCTGTAGTTGTGGTAGGCGAGGGCGCGCTTCTGCCGCCGGAGTTCGTTGGGCAGGAAGCCATCGGCGTCGACCTGGCCGGCGGCAACCTGGAACTGTCTTACCGACCAGTCGAACAAGTCGCGGCGGTCGGTCGCCACGGCGCTGGCCATCACCGACCAAGCGGCCCAGTAGGAGTGATTGTTGATCTCCTTGAGCGGCAGGTCGCTCCAGTCCTTGACCGTCTGCTCGGCCAGCCGGGCGAACCAGGCTTCGATCTCCTGGCTCTGCCGGGCATAGGGCGCGAGTGGACGTGAGCGGGAGAATTTCAGCCGCAACCAGGCCGAGGCCATGCTGCCGAGGGCCCATTTGCGCATGGACTTGCCGGTGTGATTGAAGTCGGTGGAGAGCAGGGCGCCAGCGCGGGACCAGTCGCCGAGCCACTGCAGGGTGCATTGCAGGCTCTCGGGCCTGGCGTCGCGCATGTAGCGCATCACCTGTTTGTTGATGCCGCGTTCGAGGTCGTTGATGGCCTTGGTCTTCTCGCGGAAGTCCTTCTCGGCGTCGCGGTTGAGGGTGGCACGGGCCTTGTTCGAGCCTTCGTACTTGCTGCGGAACACCAGGGCGCTGGTGTAGGGCGGCGGCGTTGGCTGGTCGCACTTGCGCGGCTCGACTTTCCGCTCCTTCTCGATGGCTGCGTAGTAACCGGGCGGCGGCACCAGGCTGGCGCCCAGCGTCGCTGCCGGTATGAGCAGGAGCGGGAAGAGGAGGAACAGGCCGGCTGTGCGCATCATCGGTTCCTCAAGGCTCGGTCTGGGCGGTTTGCTGGGCCGGACCGGTATTACGATTGCGCTGGCAGACCTTCACTTCGACTTCCTGCGGCGGGCTGCCTGCAGGCGGGCCCTGCAGCTCCAGGGACAGCAGGATCATGTCCGCCCAGTCCGAATCGGTGCGCAGCTCGAAAGCGAAGCGGCCATCGGTGTCGATTGTCTTCGGCTTGTCGAGCTTGAGGGTTTCGCGCCGGCCGTTGAGGTGCCAGAGCGTTGCCTGCATGGTTTTCACCGTGGGATCGGCGTAGCGCACATCCACCTGGTACTGCGCGTTGCGCACGTTCTTCAGTCCACCTCCGCCATTGACCAATACTTCGTTGGTGCCGGGCCGCAGCTTGGTCTTCGCCGAGAGCACCGCCGGCTTGCCGACGCAGCCGTTGTCGAGCATGGCGAACAGTTGCCGGTAGGTACTTTCCTGGTCGAGACGATAGAGCGGGGAGAATTCCCAGATGATGATCTTCGGCGGGTTTTCTCGGAATTCCTTGCTGCCCAGTAATTGCAGCAGGGCGCCTTCAAAGCCGCCGCCTGGTACGGCAGCGTTGTAGATGTCGGCGCTCAGGTATTCGGAAAGGAAACCGCCGAAGTTGTAGTTCTGCGCGCTCTGGCTGGTGCCGATCAGATAGATCTGCGGATCGCCGGCCTCGCTGAACAGCGCTTCACCATCGCTTGCGTCCTTGGGTTCGGTGGCGAACTGGTCGATGTATTCGAGGGCGTAACTGCCTCCGCAGAGCTGGGAGGCGACGTTGTGCATGGTGCCTTTCTTGCCCATGCGCCCGATCACTTTGCTGGCGAATTCCCGCTTGGGAATGCCCTTGTAGGTAGGCATCTGCTTGACCGTCTCGGCCACCAGCTTGGCGGTGCGTTGTGCGCCATAGGGCGTCCAGTGCTGATCGCCACGGAAGAAGAAGGCATGCTCTTCCTGCTCATTGGCCAGCACCGAAAGGTCGGGAACGGTGTAACCCATGTCGCGGAAACGGCCGAGCATGGCGCGGTAGTTGGTCAGTGCGCGCTGGTAGTTGAAACTGGCCATTTCAGCCGGGTCGAGCTTGTTGCGATTCACCAGGCCACGGGTCGGTTGATAGACCAGCACCAGTTCGATGCCCCTGCGCTGAAAGGCATCGTGCAGCTGTTGCAGGCGTCGATAGCCGGTGGACGTGGTCTGGAACTCGGTGCGCAGGTCTTCGCGGGTGCGGAACAGCCAGTCGCCCTGGGCTTCCACCAGGGTGACGAAGTTTTTCTGGTAGTTGGTGGTGTAGCGGCTGGCGTCGTGCGCCGCCGGGCAGAGGCTGCAGCAGGGTGCTGCGTGGTAGACCGGGCCCTCGGCCTGTACCGTGCCGGCTGCGGCGAGCAGCAGGAGCGCCAGTGGCAGGTGCATCGATTGGCTTGCGTTCATGGTGCTCAACCTCAGGGTTGAAGTTTGGTCCCACTGTCTACCAGGTCGATCCGCACGGCTTTCTGCTGGCGCACCAGCAGATCGAGGATTTCTTCCTGGCGTTCGCCGAGAATGCCGCTGAAGGTGATGCCCGAAGTCTTGCCTGGCATCGACATGTCCACCCGGTACAACTCGAGGGACAACGGCGTATCCACCGCCAGCGGGCCGCTGCCGTTCCCGGCAAGCTGGCCGCCGACCACGACCATCGACACCTTGGTTTCATAAGGGTCGAGCTTGAGGTCGCGGTGCTGGCCGGTGAGGTCCTTGATATGCCCGTACACGCCGCTCAGGCCATTGCCGAGGACGAGATTCTCGTACAGGCGGATGTTCACGCTGTTGCGCAGGCGGATGCCGTGGCGCTCGTTCCCGACCACCTTGTTGCCCCACAGAAGGTTGTTCGAGCTTTCGTAGAGGGTGATGCCGTCGGCCTCGTTCTGGAACACCTCGTTGTAGGCCAGCACGTTGTTGGTGCTGTCGCGGTCGAGGACGATGCCGGAAATCTTGTTGTCGAAGATCTGGTTGTTGAAGATCCAGCTGTCGTTCACCTCGCGGGAGATGATCAGCCCATGCTTCTTGTGGGTGCCGGAGATGGTGTTGTGGGCAATGATCAGGCGATGGGAGCGGTCGTGGGGGTCGATGCCGTAGACCTGGTTGTCGCGATAGGTGTTGCCCTTGATCACGATGTCGTCGGCTTCGAAGCAATAGAAACCGAACCACATGTCGCTGAATTCCGAGTCCAGCAACCAGGCGCTTGGCGCACTGCGGCCCATGCGTTTACGCATGTTCGGCGTGTACTGGGAAATGCTCAGCCCATAGGACTTCTCGCCACTGTAGCCCAGGCTGCTGAAGCGGCTCTTGACGATGTAGGTCTCGGTACCGCCCCAGGACAGCAGGAATGGGCGGAACTCCTTGTCTTTGCGAAATGCCGATGGCGCATTGGCTTTTTCATTCCAGCCGATGAGGCTGCTGTCGGTCACGAACAGCTTGCCATCGTTGACCAGGAACGCGCCGCGGTCCTGGGACAGGCGCAGGGTCGCACCGTCGATGTGCAAGGTGGCGCCGCGCGCAACGACTATGGGCAGGCGAGCCAGGTAGGTGTTGTCTCCGGTGGCGCGGACATACTTGGGGAGTTTCTTGGCCAGTGTCGCCACGTCGGCGTAACCGCCCTCGACGAAGATCGCCTGGGGCATGCCGCCCTGGCGCCGTACCCATTCGCCCAGTCGGTTGTTGCCACCGATGAACTGCTTGAGAGGGAGTTGCTCGAGCATGCGGCGCAGGCCGATGCGGGCTGGTTTGTTGCGCTTGATCTTGTCCTGCACGGCGCTAGCGGTGTAACCGGAAAGGTCAGGAAGCTTGGGCGCGCTGAGGGTCAGCCGTTCCGTGGGTGAACTGGTGACCGTGTAGGTCGGGGGCGGTGGAGCGGCCGCGGTGGTTTTCTTCGCGGAGGAAGAGCCCGGTGACGCGGCCAACGCGATGCTGGTCAGCAGTGAGCCGACCAGCAGGGGTAAGGCCAGGGAGCAGAGTTCGCGCCACCGGCTGTTCATTCATCACCCTCCCATCAGAAGCGCCAGATCACATCCACGAAGGCCCTGTGCATGCTGGAGTCGACGTTGCTGCCATCGTAGGCATCGCCCGCGAAGAACAGACCGCCACGGAAACGCACCAGCGCCGAGGGTTCGTCGATGGCCTGGCTCATGGATTCCGGCAACAGGCCTTCCTTGAAGTACTTGGTCAGCACCAGGTCGACCTCCTGGCCGATGTCTTTGTCGTCCGAGGTCAGCGCCGCGTTGATGCCACTGTCACCCACCGGCTGGTCGCCATCGGCACGCCAGAAGCGGTGGTAGACCAGGCTCGCGTCGTACTCGTCGCGCAGCTGCCAGGAACCGAACAGGGTTGCGACCTGCAGGTTGCTCAGCTCGCCCCGGAACGCCTCGCCGAAGCGGTGCACCCGCGAACGCGTGCCGGTGAAGCTGTTGCGGTTGCTTTCCAGACCGGTCTGCTGGAAGTTCTCGTCGCCGTCATCGCCGCCGCCACTGCCGCGTGCATAGGCAACGCCGGCCTGCCAGTTCGGATCGAGGCGGAAGCGCACGCCGAGGTCGGTGCCCCAGGCGCTGACGTCGGCACTCTGCTTGCCACTGGCGATAGGCTGGCCGCCCGGACCTGCGGTGGTCAGCAACTGGTCGCGGTCACCATCCAGCCAGATCAGGCTGGCCCAGTAGTTGATCGCATTCTCGTTGCGCCAGTTGAAGGCATCGCTGTTGGCTTGCAGGCCGACCCAGGTCAGGTCACCGGTGGTGTCCTTGTCCAGATCGTCGACGACTTCACCGGGGCTCGGCAGGTCGCCGTCGTCACGGCTGTGGTGGAGGTTGAGGCCGACCCAGTGGCCCGGCGTCCATTGCGTGGCGATGTCGCCGTAGATGTGCAGGCGGTCTTCGTCTTCCGGCGCCAGCTCATCGATGTCGGTGCGGTACTCGGAGAAGCGCTCGGCGAGACCCAGGTGCGCGCGCAACAGGGTGGTGTCGAAGGTCCAGTTCAGGGCCTCGATGTTGGTGTCGCGCCAGAGGCTGTCGTCATTGCGCAGGCGCTGGCGGCCGAAACGCATTTCCTCGCCGGGGTAGGCGGTAAGGCCGCCATAACCGATCCAGAACTCGCGCATGGCGAGGTAGCTGTCGTCGGCCTGGCGATCGTTGTTGCCGCCGCCACCGGTGTCTTCCTCGAGATCGGTGCTCTGCAGGGTGTCCGTTTCGATGGTGTCGGTAGCCGCGACCGCCTGGGCCATGGCGTACGCACTCCAGTCGCCCCGTTGGAAGAACAGCCAGGGCCTTACATCAATACCTACGCCGCTGACATCACCGCCGTTGCGGGTGCCCAGGTCCCGGTCGTCTTCCGACTGGGCGGTGACCTTGATATCGACTCCAAATGGTTTTTCGGGTGCTTCCGCCCACGCTGATGCGCCGTGAATCAGCGGAAGTGCCAGGCCAACGCGAATCCATTTTTCTAGTTTCATGGTCTATTCCAATAGGGACGAAGGTCGGAGGAGCTTCCGACGGCCGTCAGGCTATCAGTACATCTCCCCATCTGCAGCAGCACGTAGCATAGTGCCAGCGCCCCGAAAGTGCTGTTCTTCTTGCAGTTTCTTCTGTGCGTCAGTTCTCTGGATCGGCGAAAGCTGCTGCCCGAGCTGGGCGGCCAGTGCCGGCGCCTCGGCCCTGCCGGCCTGCACCGCGAGCTGGCTGAAGACATAGGCGTTGACCAGGTCGGCCTGCACGCCACGGCCCTGGCTGAACATCTGCGCCAGTGCGTAATCAGCGTTGGCATGCCCGCTGCGCGCGGCGCGAAGCAGGTGATCGAGCGCCTTGTCCGGCTCGACCTGGCCGAGGAAGCCACGCCGGTAGATCTGGCCCAGGTAATAGTCGGCGCTGGGCTCGGTGGGGGCGGCCTTGAGCAGGTGCTGCTCAGCCTTGGCCGGGTCCTGCGGCACCAGTTTGCCGTCGTAGTAGAGCTTGCCGAGCAGCAATTCCGCGCGCGACGAACCCGCTGCGCGACCGCGCTCGAGGTAATCCAGCATCTGGTCGACGTCGGCGGCTTCCGGCGCCTCGTACATCAATCGGGCCAGGCTCACCCAGGCTTCGGGGTAGGTCGGTGCGATAGGTTCCAGCAAGGCCTTTGCCGATTCCATGTCCGGCGGGCCGAGTGTCGGGTCGGTCATCACCCGCGCGACTGCGTCGAGCCGTTGGGGTGGGACCTGGCCGCTGCGGTATGCAGCTTGCAGCCTGGCGATCAGTGCCTTCTGTTTCTCCGGCTGGCCGCGCTTCTGGTAAACCGTCGCCAGTTCCACATAGCAGGCATCCTCCACCGCCAGGCGGGCTTCGCAGATCCGCTCAATATCGTCCAGGTGCTGGTCGTAGGTTCCCTGTGCACGGTAAAGCAGGACTTGTGCCATTTCCGCCTGCGGCTGGCCGTCGGCGCGCCACTGGTTGACCTGCTGCTGCATGTTGACCTCGGGGAAGGTCTGCGGATGCTGGACGTAGAGCACCGTCAGCGGCAGCACGGTATTGCGCTCGCCGGCGGCCATGGCGTTCTTCAGCAGGGTCTCGGCTTCGCGCTGTTCGGCTTGGGTGGAGCCGGGTTTGCTGGCCAGCAGGCGCCCCAGCCGCGCAGCGGCTCGTGGCGAATTGGCGGCGGCCTGGCGGTAGGTCGCCTCGGCAGCACGCAGTTGCGCAGGGTCGCCGGATTGCAGCTGGATGTCGGCGAGCCCGACCTGGGCATCGACATAACCGAGATCGGCGAGCTGCTGATAGTTCTGCAGGGCAGTACCGGTGTCGCCCCGGGCCATCGCCTCCTGGGCCAGCCGTTGATCGGGAAGCCCGCTGCAGCCTGCCAGCCCCAGCGCGCCGAGTAGCAGCCAGATTGCGTGTGAACTAGTCACGGCTCAATTCTCCAACGAGCCTGGAGGAGCGCACTTCGTCCATCAACCAGGCGAATGAGGGGCCACGGCTGGCACTCACTTCCACCGGCCTGCCGACGAGGTCATTGTCCAGCGGTTCGTCAGGCTCGATGCGTACGCGGATGTCGGCCGTCAGGTCATTGCTGCGGGTAGGGTTCAGGTTGCTGCTGGTCACCCTGCCGGTGCGTGCCTGCGTTTCTCCGGCCACCGTGAAACTGATGCGGCTGCCGGGTGCAACCGAGTTCAGCTTGGCGTAGGGGAAGAGCGCCTCGACACTGGCGACGCTGCCGCGTGGCGCGAGTTCAAATACCACATCCCCCTTGTTGGCGTACTGCCCGTCAGCCACCAGTTGGCTTACGAGGGTGCAGTTGCAGGGGCTGGTCAGCGTCCCCTTCATCTGCTGGCGCAACAGCTCTTCGATACGTGCCGGCTGGACATTGTTGTTCAGTTGGCCCTTGAGCAGTTCCAGCATCGAGGTATTGAAGGTGGCGATTGGCGCACCTTTGCTCACCATCTGGTTCTCGCCGATCAGGCTCTGCACCACGCCTTCGCGGGGCATGGTCACCTGGACGCTGGGCACGCTGACCTTGGCGGAAAGGGCATGGGTGATGAAGTACAGCTCGTACAGGGACTTGCCGATGAAACCGAACGCCGCCACGCCGATGGCCAGCACCGCCAGGCTGAGGATCAGGGCCTTCATCCGGCCGAGCATGCCCAGGCTCTTGCGGCCCTTGTCACCACGCGCCGGGCTGAAGTTGTTGCGCTGCAGGGTGGTCAACAACTCGCCGACGCTCACCAGCTCACCGGAGAGATGGGCGGTGATCAGGTGGCGCAGGGTGGCGATGTCCCGTGGGTCGAGGTTGTGGAACTGGCAACCGACCCGGCCGCTGTCGGGGGCAATGGAGCGTACCTGGAACTCCACCGGCATGGTCAGGCCCAGGTTGTCGATGCTGAACACCAGCATGCCGTGCTGGTGATCCCCGACCTTCAGCGTCGGCTTCGTCGGCACGAAGCTGAATCCGCCAGCGGAAAGTTCCAGCAGGGGATGTTCTTCCTTCGGGCGATTCCTGAAAGCGAAGCGAATCCTCGCGGGTATGCGCACCCGGGCATGCTGTCGCTGGATTTCCGATTCATGTACGACGTTCAGGGCTGTGTTCATTAATGTCTTCCTATCCCATGGGATGGCTCAAACCACCAGCAGCAGGGTGGCGACGAACAGGCTTGCGGCCGAAAAAGTCATGGAGCGTGATGACCAGGTGTTGAACCAGTTCTGGAAGCGGCCCAGGTCGCGATTCAGCGTGGTTTGCTGGCGCGTCCAGGACTGGCGGTCGAGGTGGAAGAACACATAGATCTTCACGACCGCGCCAACCACCTGGTTGTAATAAAGGAGCAGGGGATAGGCAGGGCCGATGTGATGCCCAGTGACCGACAGCAGCAAGGTGAGGATGAGCCGTGTCATGCCGATCCAGAGCAGGTAGATCAACAGGTAGACAATGCTGTACTTGAGGCTGGCGATGATCGCCACCGTCAGGCCGAGCAGGCAGGTCCACATGGATATGCGCTGGTCGAGCAGCACGATGCTGGCGAACCAGCCCAGCTTTCGTGGGCCGAGCGCCATCGCCCGCGAGTTCTGCCGCAGGTTGTTGCCGTACCAGCGGAACATCAGTTTGCGGGTGGACTTGAAGAAGCTTTTCTCCGGCGGGTGCTCGACCGTATTGATGGCGGCATCCGGTACATAGAAGGTCTCGAAGCCCAGCCGCATCAGGCTGAACCAGCTGGATTTGTCGTCGCCGGTGAGGAAGCGGAAGCGTCCCAGGCGCCAATGTTCGAGGTGGTCATTCTCGACATCGGCAATGAACTCGGGATTGGTCACCACGGAAGCGCGGAAGGCCGACATCCGCCCGGTCATGGTCAACACGCGCCGGGACAGGGCCATCGAGCACATGTTGAGGTGGCGCTGGGCGAAGCGCAGCTTGTGCCACTGGCTCATGAAATAACCGCCCCGGACCTCGCAGAATTCGTTGGTGGTGAGCCCACCGACCTTGGGGAACAGGCGGAAGTACGGCACGGTCTTGGCGAATACGCCGGGTTCGAGGACGCTGTCGCCGTCCACCACCATCACCACAGCTTCATCGTCCGGGAGGTGCCGGGAAATGGCGCGGAAGCCATTGGCCAGGCCATCACGCTTGCCGGTGCCGGCGATGCGCACGAAGTGCAGGTTGACGGTGCTCGGCGGGGCATAGCGGGTCCAGAGGCTGCGAATCAGCAGTTCGTCCGACAGTTCGACGATGGAACAGATCAGCGTCGTCGGGTGGCCGTAGGCGATCGCCTCCTCTATGACGGAACGGTAGACCTGCGCGGTAGTGAGGGCGTCGATACGGAAACTGGTCACCAGCACGCACACGTGGGGTGGGCTGGTGTCGGCCAGGAGCCGTTTCGCCTGGCGCCGATAGCGGGGAAAGAGCACATAGAGGAACAGGGTCCCGCGCACGAAATGCACGAACCCCATGGAGTAGCGCCAGATGCCGACAGCCCCGAGCAACAGGACGAAGTCCCGCGAGAGGGGATCGAACAGGGTCTGCGGAACGGCCAGGGCAAGACCCATGAGCAGGCTGAGGTAGAACAGCCAGCCTGCGGTATTGATAAAACCCTGTGTAAGCCTCTCCATTGTCCGTGTCCATGATCGGGTTCAGACAAGGCGAACGATCGCGTCGCCTGCGGGTTCTGGCCTCCGCACTGGTCAACCGGACGACTGCGATCTGCGGGCGTGGCATCGGATGTTGCGGTCCACCTCGACGCTGCCAGCAGATCCGAATACGTCGACGGGGCGGTGCACAGGCATGGCCAGCTGCGTGCACCGCCACGTCATGTCATCACCAACAGATGCCTTCGCTGCTCTCGTTGCTGGTGTGCTCCATGAAACCCACCAGATCGACGATGTTCTTACCCACGGGAACGTCCTGGGCAAGGCTGCGGAAGCGTTCATCGCCATTGCCGAGCACGATGATCTGCGCGTGCTCGATGACCCGGTCCAGGTCGCTGTCGAGCAACGAGGACACATGGGGAATCTTCGACTCGATGTAATCCTTGTTCGCCCCGTGGACCCGCGCGTACTCGACATTGGAGTCGTAGATGCGCAAGTCGAAGCCCTTGCCGATCAACATTTCGGCGAGCTCCACCAATGGGCTCTCGCGCAGGTCATCGGTGCCCGCCTTGAAACTCAAGCCGAGCAAGGCGACCTTGCGCTTGTCGTGGGCGGCGATCAGGTCGAAGGCATGCCGCACCTGCATCTCGTTGCTGTGCATCAGTGCGCCGATGAGTGGCGACTCGACGTCCAGTTGCCCCGCGCGATAAGACAGCGCGCGCACGTCCTTGGGCAGGCAGGAGCCTCCGAAGGCGAAGCCTGGACGCATGTAATACCTGGAAAGGTTGAGTCGCTGGTCCCGGCAGACCACGTCCATCACTTCACGGCCGTCAACACCCACCGCCTTGGCGATGTTGCCGATCTCGTTGGCGAAGGTGACCTTGGTCGCGTGCCAGACGTTGCAGGTGTACTTGATCAACTCTGCGACATCGATGCTCTTGCGCACGATAGGCGCATCGAGTTCCTTGTAGAGGGACTCCAGCACGTCGCCGGAATGCCGATCCAGTTCGCCGATCACCGTCATCGGCGGAAAGTTGTAATCCTGGATCGCGGTGCTTTCCCGGAGGAATTCGGGATTGACCGCGATACCGAAATCAACGCCGGCCTGCTTCCCGGAGCAATCTTCGATAATCGGGATCACCACGTTCCTGACCGTTCCGGGCAGCACGGTGCTGCGCACCACGATGGTATGGAACTCGGCCTTGTCGCGGATGGCGAAGCCGATTTCACGGCAGACGCCTTCGATGTAGTTGAGCGACAGATCGCCATTCTTCTTGCTGGGCGTGCCAACGCAGATGAGCGACACATCGCTGGAGGAAATTGCTTCGAATACGTCGACGGTGCCGCGCAAATTACCGTTCTGCGTGCCCTGTTGCAGGAGTTCCTGCAGCCCCGGTTCGACGATGGGGGACTTTCCCTCGTTGATCAGCTCCACTTTTGCCGAAGAAACATCTACACCTATTACTTGATGGCCCCGTGATGCCAAACAGCCTGCACATACCGCACCTACATACCCGAGTCCAAAAATGCTCAGTCGCATTTCCTCTTCTCCTTGTTCTACTTGTCATTGAAATCAAGCATCTGGCACCGAACAAAGTTCAAACAAAAGCCCAGCCGGCGCATTTATTAACTCATGCACCAATGTGTTCAGGGCTAATCAGCGAGTTAAGTAACCACGGTCGTGAAACAGCTTCTGCCCCGTTACTTACTGCTCTTGTTTTCGGTCATATGGGTGAACGCGTAAGGCACTTCCTCCTGTAGGGATTGGGTGGAGTCGAATTATAGATGTGTGAGTGACGCCGCCCCGGCAAAGTTCAGGTCGCGTGTCGTTTCTCTTAAAACAAATCGCTATCGGTATTAGTGCGACTGGAAAGGAATGGAAGAGCCACAAAAAGTCAGCAATTCCAGTGTCTTAGGGGGTGATCGTTGAGGTTGTGCCGCCACGGAAATATTATTGCCAGCAAGTGAGATAAATTCTTTGGCGCCATTATTCAAGCGATTCCTCTGGCGCCACGATATCCGGCTTCCTTTTATATGGCGGGCGGAAGTGGAATAGGAACTTTTTTTGCAAGTTGTATCTTTATCGATACAACTTGCAAGGTGCTGAAAAAGTTCAAGGAATCTTTTAAGGGGTTGTACGCCGTTGCGCTAAAAGCTCGCGTCGACGAGCGCTGGGTGTCACGTCGAACCAGCGGCGACAGGCACGGTTGAACACGCTCTGTTCGCTGTAACCGAGCATGCCGGCGATCTGCGACAGGGGGATGTCGCGCTCGGTGAGGTAAAAGTCGGCGCGTTCCCGACGGATCTCCTCCACCAGGTCCTCGAAGCGGCAATCCAGCTCGGCCAGCTGCCGTTGCAACGTGCGCTCATGCAGGCCGAGTTGCTCGGCCACCAGGGGAAGGCGGCACTGCTGGGTGGGCAGCAAGCGAAGCACCAGTCGGCGGACGTGTTCCAGCAGGTCCGAGGAACCCAGCAGATGCACCTGGCTGAGGTACTGCACAAGGGCTCGATGCAGCGCCGGGTCGTGCTTCTCGATGCGCTGCGCCAACTGACGCTCTGTAATCACCAGAGCATTGCAGGGCTGGCCAAGATAGGTCTCGCAACCGAAGTAACGGCGGTAGCGCGCCAGCGGCAGTGAGCTGCTGCCGGCGAGCTGCACCGCCCGGGCGCTGAAGGTCGGCCCGCAGAGCAGCTTCATGGTGCTGTGGGCTACGCCCATGGCCAGTTCCACCATTTGCCGCTGCGGTCCGGGCATGCGCAGCTCGATGACCAGCCGCGGCGCCTCCGGCTCGCTGCGGTCCAGATCGAGATGGATACCGGAGCTGTGGTAGCCGATGAAGCGGATGATCTCCCCCAGGGCATGGCCGACCGTCACGGCGTTGCGGGCGATCAGCGCAATGGGACCCAGCACGACGAGGCTCTGGTATTCGGCCATGCGCAGGCCGAAGTCGGGGCAGTCCAGCGTCTCGGCCGAATACTCCAAGAGGTTGATGAGGGATCGGAAGGGCACGCGGGCATCCTCGTCATCGAGCAGTTCCGGACGAATTCGGAAACGCGAGAGGAGGAGGGCGGGGTCATGTCCGAGCTGGCTGACGAGTTCACGAAAGCCGCCGAACGAAGTGGTCCTGATGAAGGGTTCCATGTCGGCAAGAATCAATTATCTGTCAGCAAAGATCAATCCTTGTTTGCCCGAACCGTCGAAAAATCCAATGGCTACTCCCCACTTCGGAGCGAACCATGGAATTCGACTACATCATCGTCGGTGCCGGCTCGGCCGGTTGCGTGCTGGCCAATCGCCTGAGTGCCGACCCCCGCGTTTCCGTGTGCTTGCTCGAAGCCGGCCCACGTGACTGGTCGCCACTGATCCATGCGCCGGCCGGCGTTGCCGCCATCCTGCCCACCCGCCACGTCAACTGGGCATTCGATACCGTGCCGCAGCCGGGCCTGGGCAATCGTCGTGGCTACCAGCCACGGGGCAAGGTGCTCGGCGGAAGCAGTTCCATCAACGGCATGATCTACATCCGTGGCCATCACAGCGACTACGACGAATGGGCCGCCCTCGGCAATGCCGGCTGGTCCTTCGCCGAGGTGCTGCCGTACTTCCGCAAGAGCCAGCTGTACCACCGCGGCGCAAGCGATTTCCATGGCGGGGAGGGTGAGCTCTATGTCGGCCAGGTCGAGGCGCATGCCGCCACCCGGGCCTTCATCGAAGCCGGCCAGAAAGCCGGCCATCGCTACAACGCCGACTTCAATGGCGCCGAGCAGGAAGGAATCGGCCAGTACGACGTGACCATCCGCGATGGCCGCCGCTGGAGCACCGCTACGGCCTTTCTCAAGCCCATCCGCGACCTGCGCAGCAATCTCACCGTACTGACCGGCGCCCATGCCGAGCGCATCCTGCTGAAGGGCAAGCAGGCAAGCGGCGTGCAGGCCCGCATCAAGGGCAGCTCACTGACGCTGAAGGCCCGCCGGGAGGTGCTGCTCAGCGCCGGCGCATTCGGCAGCCCGCAACTGCTGATGCTCTCGGGCATCGGCCCGGAATCCGAACTCAAGCCCCAGGGCATCGCCGTGCAACACGAAATGCCCGGCGTGGGCCAGAACCTGCAGGATCACCCCGACGTCGTCCTTGGCTACCAGAGCCCTGACAACTCGCTGATGGGCTACTCCCTCGGCGGCAGCCTGAAAATGGGGTCGGCACTGGCCCGATACGTCGCGAGCAGGCGCGGTCCGCTGGCGAGCAACTTTGCGGAGGGCGGCGGCTTCCTCAAGACGCGCGAGGACCTGATTCGGCCGGACATCCAGTTGCACTCGGTGGTGAGCCTGCTGGACGACCACAACCGCAAGATGCACTGGGGCCACGGTTTCAGCTGCCACGTCTGCGTGCTGCGACCCAAGAGCATCGGCAGCGTCGGACTGCAGTCGGCCGACCCGGTGGCACCGCCGCGCATCGACCCGAATTTCCTCGGCCACGACGATGACGTGCAGACCCTGCTCAAGGGCTATCGCATGGCCCGGGAGATCGTTGCCCAGGCGCCCATGGCGCGTTTCGGCCTCAGGGACAAGTTCAGCGACGGCCTGCACAGCGACGAGCAACTGATCGACCTGCTGCGCCGCCGCACCGATTCCATCTACCACCCCGTGGGCACCTGCCGCATGGGTAACGACGAGCACGCGGTGGTGGATAGCCAGTTGCGTGTACGAGGCATCCAGGGTCTGCGGGTCGTGGACGCTTCGATCATGCCGACCCTGGTCGGCGGCAATACCAACGCCCCCACCATCATGATCGCCGAGCGCGCGGCGGAATGGATCGCGCGTCCCCAATAACAACAACGAGGAAGCATCTCATGCACCGACCCCTGCAACGTCTCGCGGCCGCGGGCCTCTGTTTCACCCTGCTGGCCAGCGCCATCGCCCAGGCTGCTCCAGTACCTGCCAAAGCGGCTACCGAAACGACGCGAGCCGCCAACCAGGCCGTACTCGACAAGTTGCCCTTCGCCGACCGCGAGGACTTCGCCAATGCCGAGCGCGGCTTCATCGCCAAGCCCGATACCCTGACCGTCAAGGACGCCAGCGGCAAGGTGGTGTGGGACCTGGAGAGCTACAGGAAATTCATCGCGCTGGACAAACCCGCGCCCGACACCGTCAACCCCAGCCTCTGGCGCAACGCCCAGTTGAATGTGCAGTACGGCCTGTTCAAGGTGACCGACCGCATTTACCAGGTGCGTGGCTACGACGTTGCCAACATCACCTTCATCCAGGGCGACACTGGCTGGATCGTGTTCGACCCGCTGCTGAGCAAGGAAACCGCGAAAGCCGCCCTCGACCTCGTCACCCAGCATCTGGGCGAGAAACCCGTGGTCGGGGTGGTCTACAGCCATTCCCACATCGATCACTTCGGTGGGGTGCGCGGGATAGTCGACGAGGCCGACGTGAAGGCCGGCAAAGTGCGGATCGTCGCGCCCGACGGTTTTTCCGAACACGCGGTCAGCGAAAACGTCATCGCCGGCAACGCCATGGCCCGCCGTGCGGTGTATATGTTCGGCGCGCTGCTGCCGCGCAATGCCCAGGGCGGTGTCAATGCAGGACTCGCGCCCACCGTTTCCAATGGCACAACGACCCTGATCCAGCCCACCGAGCTGGTCTCGAAAACCGGCCAGGAAGTGACCATCGATGGCGTCCGGATGGTGTTCCAGATGACCCCGGGTACCGAGGCACCGGTGGAAATGCACACCTGGTTCCCCCAGTTCAAGGCGCTGTGGATGGCCGAGAACACGACCAACACCATGCACAACATCGTGACCCTGCGCGGTGCCCCGGTTCGCGATGCCCTGCAATGGTCCAAGTACATAGGCGAAGCCATCGATCTCTACGGCGGCCAGGCCGAAGTGAAGTTCCAGAGTCACCACTGGCCGGTCTGGGGCAACGCGCAGATAGACGACTACCTGAAGAAGCAGCGGGCCCTCTACAAGTACATCCATGACCAGACCGTGCGCATGATGAACAAGGGCCTGAACGGCGAAGAAATCGCCGAGGCGATCAAGCTGCCGCCGGAACTGGAATCCTTCTGGCCGGGGCGTGGCTACTACGGCACCCTCAAGCACAACTCCAAGGCGGTCTATCAACGCTACATGGGCTGGTACGACGGCAACCCGGTGAACCTCGACAAGCTGCCGGCGCAGCCTGCAGCGAAGAAGTACGTCGAATACATGGGTGGCTCCGCCGAAGTGCTGAAGAAGGCCAGGGCCGACTTCGCCAAGGGCGAATACCGCTGGGTGGCCGAAGCAGCGAAGCAGGTTGTCTTCGCCGAACCGGACAACACCGAGGCGAAGAACCTGATGGCCGATGCGCTCGAGCAGATGGGCTACCAGGCCGAGTCCGGTCCCTGGCGTTCGGTTTACCTGCAGGGCGCCTTTGAGGCGCGCAACGGCGTGCCGTCCCTGGGCAGCACGGTCACTGCCAGCCCGGACGTGATCCAGGCCATGACCCCGGAAATGCTCTTCGACTACCTGGCCGTGCGCCTGAACGGCGAGCGCGCAGCGGGCAAGAAGCTGGTGCTCAACTTCAACTTCACCGACCTCGGCCAGCACTACGCCCTGACCGTGGAAAACGGGGTGCTCACCTACGAGCCGAAGGTCAGCGAGAAGGCCGATGTTGGCCTGACCATGCGCAAGGGCACCTTGGAAGACATCCAGCTGGGCAAAGCGACCCTGGAGCAGAAAGTGGCTTCCGGCGAGCTGAAGTTCGACGGTCGTCAGCAGGCCTTTGGCGAGTTCATGGGGCTGCTCGACACATTCGACTTCTGGTTCAACATCGTCACGCCATGAGGCTCTCGATAATCGGTCTGGCGGCGCTGCTATGCAGCGTCCCCCCGGCCAGCCTGGCCTGCGGCTATGACGGCATGGCGATGGACCTGAACCTGGCGCACCCGGCGTCGCTGGGGGTGGCTATAGCCGTCAACCAGGCCTATCAGGACAAGTTGCTCGCCAAGCCCGTGCCGCTGCCCGGCGGCTTCGGGATGCGCCGCGCCCTCAAGGCCCTGGATGGCGTTGCCAGCCTGCTGCCGCCGAGCGGCGAAGACTTCAGCCTGTTGCTGGTGGAGCCGGGACTGTGGACGCGCTTCGAGCTGCGCGATGGCCAGTGGCGGCTCACCCCGCACACGTCCGCTCCAGCCCCCGGCGAGAACGCGGTAGTAGTCGGGGAGGGCGTCCTGCTGGCGTTGCTCGATGGCAAGTTGGTTATGCCGCAGGCCATGGAGCGGGGGCTGGTGCATCTGGAAGGCAACCTTCAGGCTTGGCCGTCGGGCTCAACGCCTAACATGTAGGAGCGAGGGGGGCGCCGAGTTCTTGCTCGCGAACAGCCCGGACGGGATCTTTTTTTCGCGAGCAAGCTCGCTCCTACAGAATGTGCAGGATTCCTGCGTCCTCGCCGGCGCGAGGCCCGGATCTTGAATAACGCGTCCGTTCGTCCATTACTGGGAAAAACATGAAACCACAGGCTGTGATTGTTACTCAGTGAGAGTGTCAGCCACATGGTCATCTTTCCCGTTTTGCCAGGATCGGTAGCCGCTACGGCCGGGGAGTCATATGCCAACGAGCGCGCTTTCGCTTGCTCGCCATCTGAGGAGGTGCATATGCCCAGGAAGCCCCCGACCAACTTGGCGTCCTTTCTCAAGGGCATGCACTTTCCCGCTGGCCGGGCCCAGATGATCGAGTGCGCTCGGCAACAGGGGGTTCCCCCGAAGGTGATGGAGGCATTGGAAAGCCTGCCGGACCAGGAGTACCAGAGCATGGCGGACGTGATGCAAGGATACTGCGCCGCCGAATGACAGGCGTTGCGCCATCCCCGCGCTGGCGGTGGGAAATCGCGGGAGACGGTCCGCCAAGGAGAGCGACGTGAAAACTCATATCGTGCATTTCACGGCACCGATCAACTCGTACACCTCAGGCCAGTTGATCGACAAATGTACCCAGGCGATCCAGCAAGGCGCGGACGAACTGATCATCAAGATTGCGACGATGGGCGGAGAGTGCAGCTACGGCTTCTCCCTTTACAACTTCCTCCTCGCGCTGCCGATACCGGTGAAGACGCATAACCTCGGCACGGTCGAATCCATGGGGAATATCATTTTCCTCGCGGGCGAATACCGGACGGCCTGCCATTACAGCAAGTTTCTCCTGCACCCCTTCCACTGGACCTTGAACGGCGCGGTCGACCATGCGCGCATCTCCGAATATGCGATGAGCCTGGATTACGACCTGCTGCTTTACTCCAGCATCGTCGACGAGCGCACGCGGGGAGCCGCCATGCCGATCAATGTCCTGGAATGCCTGACGGCGTCACCGAAGATTCTCAATGCGGAAGACGCGCTCGAAGCCGGGCTGATCCACGCCGTCGATAGCATTGGCATGCCGCCGGGAGCGGTGAGCTGGTGCGTGCATTCCTGATGCAACCCTCATCCGAACGTGGCCCGCCCCGGCCCCTCTCCCTGAAGAGGATAGGGGTGACTCGCGCCGGCAAGGTACAAACCATCCTGACGCCAACTGCGGCCTGAAACTTCCACGTTCGCAGAGCCAAATATGTAGGAGCGAGCTTGCTCGCGAACAGCCGAAGGCTGGCCCGAAGGGCGCTCGGCCAGCCTGATCAAACCATCCCCAGCCGCTTGCGCATGGCCTTGGTAATGGTCTGGCGATTCGCCTCGAAGTCCGCCCAGGGCGATTCACCGGCTTCGTCCAGACGCTTGCGCAGGTTGCGGATGGTCCACTCATGGGCGCCCTTGAGTCCACCGAGTTCGTCGAAGAATACCGGCACGGAAACCGGTAGCCCTTCTCGCGCCCGTGCTGAATAAGCCGCGACAGTGGTCGCGCCCAGGCCGTTGCGCAAGTAGTCGATGAAGATCTTGCCCACACGATTCTTCGGGCCGGACTTGGCCGAGAACCGTTGCGGCAGGTGTCGGGCCATGTGGGTGGCAATGGCGTGGCTGAAAGCCTTGACCTGGTCCCAGTCCTCCTTGGGCTTGAGCGGTACCACCAGGTGCATCCCTTTGCCGCCGCTGGTCTTGAGGAACGCCCTCAGGCCCAGTTCATCCAGCACGGTCAGCACCAGTTGGGTCGCTTCGACCATGGCTTTCCACGGCAACGCCGGGTCCGGGTCGAGGTCGAGGATGAAGCGGTCGGGATGCGCCAGATCGGCACTCGTTGCGTTCCAGGTATGCAACTCGACGGTGCCCATCTGCACCGCGCCGACCAGCGCCTCGACGCTGTTGATCACCATGGCGGGCTGGCCGGCACGGGACTTTTCCAACACTTCCAGGGCATCGATGCCGAGGTTCTCGCCGCTCTTCTGGAAGAAGTGTTCGCCCGCGATGCCATCGGGCGCCCGCACCAGCGCGACCGGCCGGTCCCGCAACTCGGGCAGCAGCCACTCGGCGATCTCTGCGTAGTACTCGACCAGTTCCAGTTTGCTGGCACCGATGCTGGCGTCGATGATCCGCTCGGGATGGGTGATGCGGAATTTGTTCGCTGTTTGGCGGGAGGGTTCTTCCGCTGAAATGGATCGGGTTCCCGGTTTCGTCTGCGCCACGTGCCTGGCTTTCTCGCGGGTAATGGCGCTGGCCGGTTTGTCGCTGCGCAACCCATGGAACACGGCATGGCGTACAAGGCCCTCGCGGGTCATCTCGGCAAAGGCCACTTCGGCCAATAGCTCGGGTTTCAACCAGTGCACGCCCCTGGCTTCGCTACCGGTAGGCGGATTGGCAAGCGGCGATTTCTTCACTTCCAGCGGTTTCATCTGGGCCTGTACCCGCGCGAGGCTTGCCTGATCGAAACCGGTGCCCACCTTGCCGGCATAGCGCAGCTCGCCGCTGTCCTCGTCGTGCAGGGCCAGCAGCAGCGCGCCGAAGTGGCTGCGGCTGCCCTTGGGTTCGGTATGGCCGACGATCACGAATTCCTGGCGCTGCTTGCACTTGAGCTTGATCCAGTCCGGGCTGCGACGGGATTGGTAGAGGCTGCCCGCGCGCTTGCCGATCAGGCCTTCCAGTTTCATCCGGCAGGCGCTTTCCAGCAGGGATTCGGGGTCCTCGGAGAGATCGGCCGAGTAACGCAACGGCGAATCCTCGTTGTTCTCCAGCAACTTCTCCAGGGCCGCGCGCCGTTGTTCCAGGGGTACACCGCGCAGGTCCTTGCCATCGAGGTAGAGGAGGTCGAAGACATAGTAGAGGATGGCCTCGCTGCGTGCCGTTTCGAAGGCATTCTGCAAGGCCTGGAAATCCGGAGCGCCGTCTTCGTCGGTGACGATGGCCTCGCCATCCAGCCACGCGCTGTCCAGCGCCAGGCTCGCCAGGGCCTTGGCCTGGCGCGGCAGCTTGGCGGTCCAGTCCTTGCCATTGCGGGTGAGCAACCGCACCTCGCCATCCTCGATACGGGCAAGCAGCCGGTAGCCATCAAACTTCACTTCATAGCGCCAGTCCCCGGCCGGGGGTCCGTCCACCAGGGTGGCCAGCTGCGGTTTGAGGGTCTCGGGTAGTGGTGCTGCAACGCTCCCTTCGAGGGCTTTTCCGCGGGCCTGTTTGCGGGCGACCGCCTTGCGCGATTGCCGGGGCGCCTTCTTGTCTTTTGTCCTGGGCAGCAGGGTACGTTCGCTGAGGACGCTCTCTGGGCGCGCTTCGGTGATGTCCAGTTCACTCTCGGGTTGGGCCGCATCGTCGCGATGCTTGATGAGGAACCATTGCTCCTGCTTGCCCGGCATGTGGGTCCGCACCAGGTTCCAGAGACCGCTGAGTTTCTCGCCACGCAGTTCGAACTTCAGCTTGCCCTTGGCATAGCCGGCGACGGGGTCGTCCTGGGGAATCCAGATGCCCCGGTCCCAGACGATGACGTCGCCAGCACCGTAATGGCCTTCCGGGATATGTCCTTCGAAGTCGGCGTAATCCAGCGGGTGGTCTTCGACATGGATCGCGAGGCGCTTCGCCTGCGGGTCCAGGCTGGGGCCTTTGGGCACCGCCCAGCTCTTCAGCGTGCCTTCCAGCTCCAGGCGGAAGTCGTAGTGCAGGCGCGTGGCGTCGTGTTTCTGAATGCAGTACTGCAGCGCCCCGGCGGGCGCCTTGCGTTTTCCCCGGGTACGGCGCGGCTGGCCGGCCGGTTCCGGGGTGGCATCGAAGTCGCGCTTGCGCTTGTAGTCGTCGAGAGCATCAGTCACGGCGGGCCTCCTGATTGAGGAGAGGCAAGGCTTTCCATAAGGTTCAGGCTGATTCGCGAACGGCGAGGCGCCTCTATTCCTTGTGATAACGGAGCAGGGGCTGCACGGTGACCCCGTGAATCAGGATGCTCATGGCCACTACGCTGAGCACCATGTCACTCAAGAGGCGGCGCTCCAGTCCGGGAGGACCTTCATTGAGGACGAAACAGAGGTAGAACAGACTGCCGATGCCGCGAATGCCGAACCAGCCGATGAGCAGGCGCTGCGGCGGCGGAATCCGCGACGCATGGATAAACAGCAGAACGGCGGCGGGGCGTACCAGCAGGAACAGGCCGATGGCAACGATCACCGCCTCCCAGCGCCAATGGGCGTAGAGCAGGGCGCCGAGCAGGGTGACCAGCAGCACTTCCAGGGCGCGTTCCAGGAGATTGCCGAACGCCAGGATATCCACCATCAGCGCGCTGGCGGCGATCTGCGGATGGCGCTCCTTGTCATCGCCGAACTCGATGATCGCCTGGCCATGGCTCGGCTCGCGGTTCTCCGCACCGAGGGTCCGTTCCTCCGCCGGAACCGCGCCGCTGGCGCCGACTTCGGCGTGACGCATTCCCAGTCCCGCCGCGAAGGTGCCGAGGAATCCCCAGGCACCGATGCTTTCGGTCGCGACATAGGAAAGGGCAATGACCGCCAGGGCCAGGAAGGTGTTGGGCGAGACCGCCATGTCCGTATGCCGCGCGCGCAGGTGGATGCCCAGTTGCCCGACCAGGCGCCCGAACCAGAAACCGAGCACCAGGCCCGCCGGAATCGCCCACAGCACGTAGCGCAGCACCCAGATCAGCGCGTCCTCGGCCGGGACATTGGCGGGTGTTTCGAAGGCGAGGAGCATCAGCCCGGCCATCACGAAGGGGAAGGCGATGCCATCGTTCAGTCCTGCCTCTCCGGTAAGTGCGAAGCGCATGGGATCGGTATCGCCCGCATCGTTCACCTGGATCAGGTTGGCCAGCACCGGGTCAGTGGGCGAGAGAATGGCGGCCAGCAGCAGGGAGAGTCCGGGACTGAGACCGAGGGCGAAGTGCAGGAACACGGCAAGGCCGAGGATGGTCGCCACCAGTACCGGCCCGGCGAGCAACCCTGCCGGCCGCCATTCGGGTGCCCGAAAGGGGAGGCGTAGCCTGAGTCCGGAGAGAAACAGCGAGATCAACACCGTCGCTTCCACCAGGTGTTCCAGCCAGGGGCCGACCGTCAGCAGATCGTCTCCCCACAGTCCGAGGCCTGCCGGCCCTATGAGCAGGCCGAACAGCAGGTAGAGCGCGGAGGTGGAGATCGGCAGGAGCCGGACGTAGGCGGAGGCGAGACCGACGATGAGCAGGATGCTGCCCAGTACCAGCATCCACAGGAAGAACGTCATGGTGGATGCGCTACGCCTGGCTTGAGTCGGTCAGCCAAGCGGGTGCGCAGCGGCCAGGGCCTGGGCCTGTTGCAGACGGTGCACGAAGACCGGCAGGGCGGTGCGGGCGAAATCCTGCAATTCCAGATCGTCGATATCTTCGGCCGAATCCAGCAAGGCCACTACGGCTTCATTGGCGGCCACCTGGCTGGTCGCAAAGGCGGCATCGAAGCGTTCGGGTTCGATGCTTTGCAGCTCGGCCAGTTCCGCACCTGCGCCCGAGTCGCAGAGGAATTGCGGGCATTTGCGCCCGGCCAGGGACTGCAGGGCGCCGCTGACCCGGCATTGCTCCACCATGGCGACCATGGCGAAGGCGCGGACATCCGCCGAGGGGCTTTTCTGCAGGGCGATTTCAGCGGCTTGCATGCCGACTTCGCCCGCAGCGAGCGCTTGTGCGCAGAAGGCTCCCGATTCGGGATCGACTTCAGTAACGATTCGGGGGGACGCTTCGCCAATGTCCAGGTCAGGTAGGGAAATCATTTTGTTTCACCCTTGAAAATTCAGGTCATCCGTACAATTGGGATGCTCCGGCGCGTTCTCGGGTTCAGGTTATTTTCCATTCGGCAGGCACGCCCTCGGCGAACTCGGCCAACAAACCATCGACCACCGCAAGCAATGCACGCGGCTTCGATGGGCTTTGCTCCAGGGCGCGCTGGTACTGCTCCAGTTGGCGATCGGCGCTGCATCCCTCTTGCAGGATGCGACGTGCCTGCTCGAACGCACTGTCGTCGCCGAGCCACCGTGCCGCCTCGCCGAAGCGCGCCTGCGCAACGTCCAGCCAGGCGGCGCAATCGAGGGTTTCGCGACCGGTTTCGTCGAGAAAACGGCCATGAATGCCGTGCATGCGCGCCCGCCAGTAATTCTCCATGACCACCTGCCGTTGCAAGGTGCTCGGGGTCGGAGGAGGCGGGCATTCTCGAACGTGGGTGACCATGCTGCGGAACAGCCCGGCGATGCACAGCGAATCCTCCAGACGCGGGCAGGCATCGGCGATACGCAGCTCCAGCGTAGGGAAACGGGCGGAAGGGCGGATGAACCACCAGAGGTCGTTGTCGGTGCGAATGGCGCCGATGCCGTGGAGCCAGCTGAGGTGCGCCTGGTACGCGGCTTCATCGGCGAAATCATCCGGCAGGTCCATACGCGGCCACTGCCCGCAGATCACCCGGCGATAGCTCATGCTGCCTGTGGGGTGGCCCAGCCAGAACGGCGAAGACGCGCTGAGGGCGAGCAGCAAGGGGAGCCAATGCAGCAGATTCCGCAGCATAAGGATGCGGTCATGGCCGTCGGGAACGCCCACGTGGACATGGAGACCGCAGAGCAGGCTGCTGCGGGCGATCATCCGGTAATCGTCGAACAGGCACTGGTAGCGTGGCGACGGATTGCGGCGCGTGGCCAGGCCGTCGGCAAAAGGGTGGCTCCCAGCTGAAACCAGCCCCATGCCGAACCCTGAAACCACGTCCGCCAGCCGCGCACGCTGGTCCGCCAGGCAGGCGCGTGCTTCGGTGAGGTCATGGAGGATCGGGGTGACCAGCTCCAGCTGACACTCGAACATTTCATCCGCCAGGCAGGTGCCGAGGGCGTTGCGGCACGCCGCGACCAGGCCGGGAGGCGCTTGCGCGGGCACGTTGCGCGTACGCAGGTCTACCAGGAGGTATTCCTCTTCGATACCGAAGCCGGGAAGCGCTTCTGCATTCAACATTGGCGTGAATCCATGGGCCGACACTCAAACTGACCCGGCCGCCATACGCCGGTTCAGGTCGCCTTCGCCGCCTGTCAATCACGCTGAATCTTTCCGCTGCCGACTGTTCGGAAGGTGAGGACACCCAGGAGCCGGCAATGGACAAATCCCTTCTCCGCGACGACGGCGCTGCCGTCGCTTCCCGGCCCCAGGCGGTCGACTCGGCAAAATCCCTTTACTGGAAATTGCTGGCCGAGCCGGAATCGGCCCCAGTGCTCCAGCGAGCGCGGCGCTTCCTGGAAGCCCAATTGGCCGAAGCCGCCAGCCTCCCTTGCGACATGCCGAACGACCCCGCGCAGCTCCTCCCCTGGATGGAAAACCGCGTAAAGCAGACAGCCAATGCCTACGCCGACTACCAGGCCCAACGCGCCCAGGGGCAACCGCGACGCTACTTCAGCAGTCGCGCCCATGCCCTGTACTTCCTGCGAGGTGTGGCGCCCACCAAGCTGGTGGACGGTGCCTGGCTCTATGGCCTGCTTGCCCACTGGCGGGAGCACCGCTTCCAGGGACTGGTGCGCACCTACCTGGAAGAGCTGGGCGAGGGCGTAGCGGAACAGAACCACGTGCTGATCTACCGAAACCTGCTGGCTCGCCACGGCTGCGACGACATCGAAACCCTGGACGACGAGTGCTACATCCAGGGCGCGACGCAACTGGCCCTCGGCTACTTGGCGCGGGAGCGCTTGCCGGAAGTCATCGGCTACAACCTGGGCTACGAGCAGTTGCCGCTGCACCTGTTGATCTGCACGCGTGAACTTGCAGAGCTGGGTATCGATCCTCACTACTTCCGCCTGCACGTCACCATCGACAACGTCAGTTGCGGGCATGCCAGGCTGGCCGTGAAGGCCCTGCACGATAACCTGCCTCTGGTCGCCCGGCGTGATGAGTTCATGGCGCGGGTGGCGCGGGGATATCGGCTCAACGACCTGGGCCTGGGTACCCTCGACGTGATCGCGCGCTTCGACCTGGAGCACGAACTGCTCGGCATGCTCGAGCGCAAGCGGCACAAGGCGCAGAACATGCACTCGGACGCCTCGGTGCTGCAGGGCTGTCCGCTCAACCGCTGGCTGAGCCAGCCAGGGCAGATGAAGCGGTTACTCATGGCACTTGAGCAGCGCGGCTGGATTCGCCGTCATGAAGCACCCGCCGCCAGCCGTTTCTGGCAGGTGGTGGAAGGGCAGTCAGCGGCGATGTTCGGCGTGTTCAGTCCTTATGAAAAACAACTGCTTCATGACTGGATCGCCGGACGCTGGCTACAGACGCCGCAGGCGGCCTGCCGACCCTGGCGGCGCGCACGTCATCGCAAGTCGCCGCCGCCCGGCGTGGGCGATGAGTTCGACCTCGACGAGCGAGCCCTGCAAGGCCAGTTGGACGCGATAGATCCTGACGGTGGAATGCAGCGGCTCATCAGCCTGATGTCGCCTGCGTTCCACTACCGGCCGGCGGGGCTGCTCGCGACCCGCCTGTTCACAGCACAGTCGAGATGAACGAAGGGGCAGGACCATGCAAGGCGACGAAAGCTGTTCCGAACTGTCCAGACGCAACCAGGCACTGCTGCATCTGGGCGAAGCGCTGAAACAACGCGGTTACCATTTCACAACCGTTACGCCAGCTACCCATATACGTATCAACCAGCGGCCGGAAAATGCCATGGCCACGGATCTGGATGGGGTATTTGGCTGGAGCCGGCCCTTCACCCGGGAGGTGATCGGCGAGGACCTTTTCCAACTGATGGAAGCCGCCGACGTACTGATCGCCGGGATCGACGGCTTTCGCTCCACCGTCCGCTGGTCCAGCCTGGGCGGGGAGCTCTACGTGCATTCCAGCTTCCCCACGGATGCCGCCGATGCCGTGTTCTTCGGTCCTGACACCTACAGGTTCGTGCAAGCCATCGATTGCTTCCTGGACCAGTCCGATCGGGGCGTGGCCAAGGCCGTGGACGTGGGATGCGGTACCGGTGTAGCGGCAATCCGCATCGCCGGTCGCTTTCCGCAGGCGGACGTGCAGGCGGTGGATATCAACCTGCGCGCGCTGGAGTTCACCCGCATCAACGCCCGCCTGGCTGAAACACCCGGCGTACGCGCCATCGCCAGCGATTTGTTGCGAGAGGCCGAGGGGCACTTCGACCTGATCGTGGCCAATCCGCCCTACATGCTCGACCCGGCGCAACGCACTTACCGGCACGGAGGAGGGGACATGGGCAGCGGCCTGTCGCTGGCCATCCTCGATGGGGGCGTCGCGCGCCTGGCGCCGGGCGGTGCATTGCTGCTCTATACCGGCGTGGCGATCGCGAACGGACGGGACAGCTTCTTCGAGCGCGTTGCCGAATGCCTGGGTAGCACCGACCTGCAATGGCACTACCGGGAGCTGGACCCCGACGTATTCGGCGAGGAACTGGACGAATACGCCTACCTGAACACCGACCGCATCGCGGCGGTGTTGCTTACCGTGGTACGCGGCCCGGGCAACTAGCTTTCCTGTGCCTCCCGTTCGCGCCGGCGTTCGAGCTCCGCTTGCTGGAGCTCGACATCGCTGCGGATCTGGGCGTGGCTGATCAGGGCGAAAATGAAACTGCCACCGACGATATTGCCAACCAGGGTCGGAGCGGCGAACACGACCCAGAACTCCCTCCACGCCAGTTCACCCGCAAAGACGAGGTAGGCCGCTTCCACCGAGCCCACCACGATGTGGGTGAAATCGCCTAGCCCCATCAGTGTCGTCACCAGCACGATGATCCAGAATTTGGCGCTCTCCTGGGCCGGGATCATCCACACCATGGTGGCGATCATCCAACCGGAGATGACCCCGCGGGCGAACATCTGGCTGCTGTCGTTCTCCATCAGCTTGCGGCCGATTTCCAGGAAAGCCGCGTCGGCCTGCGCATCGAAGATCGGTAACCGCAACAGCAGATAGGCCACCAGCAGGGTGCCGGCGAGGTTGCCGGCCAGTACCACGCTCCAGAGCTTGCCCAGGCGCGCGAAATTGCCCGGAGTGGGCTTGTTCATGACGGGCAGCACCGCCGTCAGGGTGTTCTCGGTGAAGAGTTGCTGGCGTGCCAGGATCACCGCGAGAAAACCTGCCGAGTACCCAATGCTGGAGAGGGCCGTGGCAGCTTCGATGCCTTCCAGACGTGCCCGCATGAGCCCCATGCCCATCATCGACAGTCCCATGGACAGGCCAGCCGCGAGCGCCGACCACCAGAGCGCGGCAACCGTACGCTGCAACTCCTGATCGCCCTGCAGGCGGATGATCTCGTGAACCACCGCGGCACGAGGCGGTTTGCTCTTGTGGGCTTCCCGCTCTTCGCTGGGGGTGAGGGAGGGGGTCTTGTCGCTGTTGCTCTTGTCCATGGCGAGGATGACCTGCGCGGCTTGGCTATCCAAGTGTGACCGTAGGTCGGCTCATTGGACTCCATGCCATCCATCGCGGCCCCGACGACCGCCGGGGAAAATTACCTGAACGATCGTCACGCCGCCTGCGTCGGAAGACTGCGTAGGCCCGGCACGGGTCATCCATCCACGCATAGGCCGTAGCCGGCCAGGAGCTGAAACATGGAACTCACTGAAGATCGCAAAGACACGGTACGCATCCTCAACAATCTCATCGAAACCAGCAAGGACGGCGAGGCGGGGTTCAAGGTCTGCGCCGACGACGTCAAACGCACGGACCTCAAGCAACTGTTCATGGAACGCTCACGGCAGTGTGGTGCGGCAGCCGCCGAACTGCAGAGGGCCGTGGTTGAACTTGGCGGCGAACCGGAAGACAGCACCAGCGTGAGCGGCGACCTGCACCGTCGCTGGGTAGACCTGAAATCCCTGGTCACCGGCAAGGACGAGGAAGCCATCCTCAATGAATGCGAGCGCGGCGAAGACGTGGCCAAGAAGCAGTACGCCGAAGCGCTGCAGAAGAACCTGCCAACGGATATCCGGGCCATCGTCCAGCGCCAGTACGAAGGCGTGCTGCGCAACCACGACCAGATCAAGGCACTGCGCAACGTCGAGCGCGCCAGGAGTTGATCGGCAGCGCGCAAGGCCCGGACATGCTCCGGGCCTTTCATTGCCCGTGAACCCCCATGTGCCGACTTTTCGCGAGCAAGCTCGCTCCTACAGGTGGAACTCCGCCTGGCAAAAAGTCTGAATCATTGCCGCGGGCAGCCAGTCGACTGAAGCAGGTAACACCAGTTGGAGAGTCACCATGATTCGCGACAAACCCGCCTCGAGAGAAAGCGACGTGACCGAACGCAGCATGGGCTCGACGCGCGAGCTGGACTTCAGCGAAGAGCGCGACACCCGTGAAGGCAGCATCGAAGACCTGCGCCCCACTGGCGAGATCGAACGGGAAGTTCCCGCCGAGCCCGTGCTGGAACGTGGCGGCGAGCGGCCGGACGACGACCCCCGCGAAGACAATGTCACCCCTGACGATCTCACCCCCGACACGCTGTATGACCAGACCGGCGCCCGCTCCCCGGAAGAGCGCGAAGGCGACAGCCCCGCAGATCAGGAATTGCGCACGGTCCCTGAGTCGGAGATCGGCGGCGGCATTGGTCTCGATGAAGCGGAACTGGGCCGCTCGGCCCCTCTCGACGGGAAGCCCTGGACCGACCGGGTTTCGCCGGTGGAAGGCTCTGAAGACGAGTGACGCGCCCGTGCGCGTGGAGGTTCAACCATGAAAAATCCCAAGATCAATTGGGTTCCAGCCAATAGGTTTGGCGTGAAAGTCGTGGTTTCCCTGAGCAAAAAACGCCGCTCACGCAAGCCAGTTACCCAGGCGGCAGGGCGGGTCTGAACCATGCAGATACCGCACAGCCCCGACAAGCACCGCTACCCGGAAAACCGGCAGCGGCCACTGATCAGCCATATTCCCCTGCCCAACACGGCGCTGGGCTTCTTCCTCTGGAGGGTACGACCATGAACGGAGCGCGCTGCGCCTGTCCCGAGTGCACCTGCATCGTGGACGCCGACGCCGTGGTAGTGGATGGAAAGGCCTTCTGCTGCTCCGCTTGCGCCGAGGGCCATCCTGCGGACAACGCCCAATGCCGGGACCCGGACTGCCAATGCGGCGAAGCCAATGCCCAGGACCAGCCGCGCGAAACCCAGGTCGATCACGCCCTGGAGGAAACCTTCCCGGCGAGTGATCCGATTTCGCCGTGAGTGGGGCAGAGCTGCGTTCCGCTTAGCGAATGAATTCGCCCCCACAAAGAAAGAACCAGACCTCGGCGACGGGGGCGTTCCCCTGTAGGAGCGAGCTTGCTCGCGAACAGCCCGAGCACAATCTTTCGCGAGCAAGCTCGCTCCTACGAAAACTCCAAAAAAAACCGTCGCCATACTGCTGCGACGGTCAGGGGAAGTCGGTTTCAAGCGCCTTTGCGCAGTGCCTCTATGAGTTCGGCCTTGCGCATCTTGGAGCGCCCGGGAATGTTGCGCTTGCGTGCGCGTTCCATCAGTTCGGTCTTGGTCATGCCATCGACCTTCTGGCCAGGACGAGGTACGCCCTTGCGGGTGGCTGCTGCGCGGCGGGCGGACGATTTGCGGGCGGCTTTCTTTTCCCCGGCGCTGGTTTTCTGTCCTGAGCCGCCGGTGCGTTCACCGCCACCGGATTGCTTGTTGACCGTGGCCCATGCGCGGGACTCGGCTTCGTCCTTGGATACGCCCTTGGCCTCGTAACTCTCCTCGATGTGCTCGGCCTTGCGCTTCTGTTTGTCGGTGTATTTGTCTTTGCTTCCGCGTGGCATGGAGTGCCCCTCCTAAGGTCGCCTGCGGCTGAAACGCCACATGGCCTTATTTCGGAAGAGGCGCTCGCGGCTCCGTGGTTCGCTTCAGCGGATGAACGGTGCATCGATAGCTCGAACCGCTTCGCCCCGGCCGGTTTCAGAATTTCATGTGGTCCGGCTGGAGAGCACCATGGAACTGGGCGAGCGCATCCTCAATACCCTGCTGGCGGAGTTCGCCGATCTCGGCCACGTAGAGGGACTGGTTCGGGCGTTGTTGCGTTTTTTGCTCGCGATATTCCTTGGCGGTCTGCTCGGCTACGAGCGGGAGGTCAAGGGCAAGTCGGCGGGCATGCGCACCCATATGCTGGTCTGCCTCGGCTCAGCGCTGTTCATCATGGCGCTGGAGCAGGACGGCGCCGGCCACGAGGCCATCAGTCGGGTCATCCAGGGCATCGCGGCCGGTATCGGTTTCCTTTGCGCCGGTACCATCCTCAAGGGACGCAGCCCGGCCGATGTTCAGGGCCTGACCACTGCCGCCGGCCTGTGGGCGGCAACTGCCATCGGGGTTGCTGTCGGGATGGGACGAGAGGCTACCGCGGTGCTCGGCACGCTGTTGGCGTTGATGGTCCTGCACGTAGTGCCGTTCCTGGTCGATCCGGCAGGGAATGGCAGAGACGACGTCGAGGACGAGGTGCTGCGGCGCAGCGACAAGAAGGACGACAAGGACGAGGACTCGTAGGAAATCCACCTGAACTTTTCCGGCCGTCGTGCCCTCGGATTCCCAGGAGCCCACCCCATCGAATGCAGGTCCTCCGGGACGGGCCGACTCAACCGATTGCATCGTCTGAACGGCGTTCAAGGAGCCAGGAGCATGCTTCCGACGCAAGAGGGCGAATCCACGGCGATTCGCGCGGCACGAGAACCCCGGTTGTCCATCGAGAGCGTGGAGCCAGTGATCGAAGGCGGACGCTTTCCGGTCAAGTGCATCAGCGGGCAGACCCTGGAAGTCCGGGCAGTCATCTTCGCCGACGGCCATGACCAATTGGCGGCGGACCTGCTGTGGCGGATGACGGGACAGCCGGACTGGCGACGCACTCCGATGGAGCTGCTCGGCAACGACCACTGGATTGCACGGTTGAGGCCCGAAGGAGAAGGGCACCTGGAGTTCGCCATCGAGGCCTGGCAGGACGTCTTCGCAAGCTTTCGTTATGAGCTGACCAAGAAATACGGCGCCGGCGTGCCGGTGCCCCTCGAACTGGCCGAGGGCGCGTCGCTGGTCCGGCGAATCGCGGGCGAGGCGCCGCCGCACATGAGCGGCGAACTGGACCAGTTCCTGGCGCGGCTGGATGGCTGCCAGGGTATCCAGGATCAGGTCGCGCTGTTCATCGAGCCGGATGTCGGCAACCTGATGCGCCGCGCCGAGCACCGTCCGCATCTGCTGCGCAGCCCTGCCTACCCGGTGGAGGTGGAAAGGCACCTCGCGCTGTTCGGCAGCTGGTACGAGCTGTTTCCCCGTTCCGAAAGCCCTGATCCGAACCGTCACGGCACCTTCGCCGATGTCCGTCGGCGTCTGCCGGATATCGCCAGGATGGGCTTCGACGTCCTCTATTTCCCGCCGATCCATCCCATCGGCCGCACTCACCGCAAGGGCCCCAACAACAGCCTGCGCGCCGGGCCGGACGACCCCGGAAGTCCCTATGCGATCGGCAGCGAGGAGGGCGGTCACGAGGCGGTGCATCCTGAACTGGGCAGCCTGGAAGACTTCCGCATGCTGGTGGATTCGGCCCATGCCCATGGCCTGGAAGTGGCCCTGGACTTCGCCATCCAGTGCTCCCCCGACCACCCGTGGCTGAAGCAGCATCCGGGCTGGTTCAGCTGGCGACCGGACGGCACCATCCGCCACGCGGAAAATCCGCCGAAGAAGTACGAAGACATCGTCAACGTCGATTTCTACGCCGAACAGGCCATTCCCGGTCTCTGGCTGGGCCTGCGCGATGTGGTGCTCGGCTGGGTGGACCAGGGCGTCAGCCTGTTCCGCGTTGATAATCCGCACACCAAGCCGCTGCCGTTCTGGGAATGGCTGATCGCCGAAGTGCGGCAGCGCCACCCGCAGGTGATCTTCCTCTCCGAGGCCTTCACCCGGCCGGCGATGATGGCGCGGCTGGGCAAGCTCGGCTTCAGCCAGAGCTACACCTACTTCACCTGGCGCAATACCAAGGCCGAGCTGCAGAAGTACCTGACCGAGCTCAACCAGCCCCCGTGGCGGGATTGCTACCGACCCAACTTCTTCGTCAATACGCCGGACATCAATCCTTTCTTCCTGCACCACAGCGGGCGCCCCGGTTTTCTCATCCGCGCGGCGCTGGCCACCATGGGCTCCGGACTCTGGGGCATGTACGCAGGTTTCGAGCTATGCGAATCGGCGCCCGTGCCCGGCAAGGAGGAATACCTGGACTCGGAGAAATATCAGCTGCGCGCGCGGAACTACGACGCGCCGGGCAACATCCGCGCCGAGATCACCCAACTGAACATGATCCGTCGCGACAACCCTGCCTTGCAGACCCACCTGGGCTTCAAGGCCTACAACGCCTGGAACGACCAGATCCTCTACTTCGGCAAGCGCACCGAAGACTTGTCGAACTTCATCCTCATCGCCATCAGCCTCGATCCACAGCACCCCCAGGAAGCGCATTTCGAACTGCCCCTGTGGGAGTTCGGACTGGCTGACGACGCCGACCTGGAAGGCGAAGACCTCATGAACGGGCACCGCTGGACCTGGCACGGCAAGACGCAATGGATGCGCATCGACCCCGCGCACCTGCCGTTCGGTATCTGGCGCGTCCGCCCGGTCCGCTGAGAACAGGAGTATCCCCATGGCCAAGCGCAACGGAAGGGCAGCCTTCCTGAACGACCCGCACTGGTACAAGGACGCGATCATCTACCAGGTCCATGTGAAGTCCTTCTACGACGCCAACAACGACGGCATCGGTGATTTCGCCGGACTGATCGAGAAGCTGGACTATATCGCCGAGCTCGGCGTTAACACGATCTGGCTGCTGCCGTTCTATCCCTCGCCGAGGCGTGACGACGGTTACGACATCGCCATGTACCGGGGCGTGCATCCCGACTACGGCACCCTTGCCGATGCCCGGCGCTTCATCGACGAAGCCCATCGGCGGGGCCTGCGGGTGATCACCGAGCTGGTCATCAACCACACCTCGGACCAGCATCCCTGGTTCCAGCGGGCCCGCCATGCGAAGAAGGGTTCCAGGACGCGGGAGTATTACGTCTGGTCGGACACCGACGACAAGTACACCGGCACGCGGATCATCTTCATCGACACCGAAAAATCCAACTGGAGCTGGGACCCGGTGGCCGGGCAGTACTACTGGCACCGTTTCTATTCCCACCAGCCGGACCTGAACTTCGACAATCCGCGTGTGCTGAGCGCGGTGCTGAAGGTCATGCGCTACTGGCTGGACATGGGGGTGGATGGGCTGCGTCTGGACGCCATTCCGTACCTGATCGAGCGCGACGGCACCAACAACGAGAACCTGCCGGAAACCCACACGGTGCTCAAGCGCATCCGCGCGGAACTGGACGCCCGCTACCAGGACCGGATGCTGCTGGCCGAAGCCAACCAGTGGCCTGAGGACACGCGCCCGTACTTCGGTGATGACGACGAATGCCACATGGCCTTCCACTTCCCGCTGATGCCGCGCATGTACATGGCCATCGCCCAGGAAGACCGCTTCCCCATCACCGACATCCTGCGTCAGACGCCGGAGATTCCGCCGAACTGCCAATGGGCGATCTTCCTGCGCAACCACGATGAGCTGACCCTGGAAATGGTCACCGACGACGAACGCGACTACCTCTGGGACTATTACGCCGGCGACAAGCGGGCGCGCCTGAACCTGGGCATCCGGCGGCGCCTGGCACCTCTGGTGGCGCGCGACCGGCGCCGGGTGGAGCTGCTGAACAGCCTGCTGCTGTCCATGCCCGGGACGCCGACGCTGTACTACGGCGACGAAATCGGCATGGGCGACAACATCTACCTCGGCGATCGCGATGGCGTGCGCACGCCGATGCAGTGGTCGATCGACCGCAATGGCGGATTTTCCCGTGCTGACCCGGCCCGGCTGGTGCTACCGCCGATCATGGACCCGCTGTACGGCTACCAGACCATCAATGTCGAGGCGCAGGCGCACGATTCCCACTCGCTGCTCAACTGGATGCGGCGCATGCTCAGCGTCCGCAAGCAACAGAAGGCCTTCGGCCGGGGCAGCGTGAAAATGCTGTCGCCGAGCAACCGCCGCATCCTCGCCTACCTGCGTGAATACCATGACGCGGAAGAAGACCGTCACGAAAGCATCCTGTGCGTGGCCAACCTCTCCAGTGCCGCCCAGGCGGTCGAGCTGGAACTGGCCGACTATGACGGCCGCGTGCCGGTGGAGATGGTGGGTGGCTCGTCCTTTCCGCCCATCGGCCAGCTCACCTACCTGCTGACCCTGCCGCCATACGGTTTCTACTGGTTCTACCTCGCCGATGCCTCGCAAATGCCCAGCTGGCACAAGAAACCGGTCGAGCGCATGCCCGAGCTGCAGACCCTGGTCCTGCTGCGGCAGATCGACGAGATCATCCAGATCAAGGCGCGCCAGACGCTGGAGTACGAGGCGCTTCCGCTGTACCTGCCGAAACGCCGCTGGTTCGGTGGTGGAAACGTCACGGCGGGCAGTGTGCACCTGCTCTATGCCATGCCGCTGGACGAGGGACCGGACTCACCGGTACTGGCGGAAATCGAAGTCCACGGCGCCCACGGCCCCGAGTTCTATCAATTACCTCTCGCCGTCGTGCCGGAACGCCCCAGCGGCAGCGACCTGCCGCAACAACTGGCCCTGGCGCGGCTGCGTCGCGGCCGCAAGGTCGAGCTGCTGACCGATGCCTTTTCCCTGCCAGGCTTCAGCCTCGACATCCTCCGGCACCTGCGCGCCGGCTCGGTGCTGCGCAACGCGGACGGTGAACTGCAGTTCCTGCCGGAAGACACCCTGGCGGATATCGACACGGGCCCGGAACCCGAGGTGAAGCTGTTGACGGCGGAACAATCCAACAGCTCGGCGCTGATCGGTGGCCGGTTGTTGCTCAAACTGCTGCGTCGCGGTTTCCCCGGCGTTCACCCGGAGGTCGAGATGGGGCGTTTCCTCACCCATCACGGCTATGCCCACGTGGCGCCGTTCCTCGGGGAAGTCCTGCGCGTGGACGAAGAAGGCCAGCCGCACACGCTGATGGTGCTGCAGCGATACCTGGACAACCAGGGCGACGCCTGGACCTGGACCTTGAACAATCTTGACCGGGCCATTCGCGATTGCATGGGCGGGGGCGAAGTGGCCAGCGACGAAGGCGCGCTGGCGGAACTGAAGGTATTCGCCGCTACGCTGGGCAAGCGCATCGGGGAAATGCATACCGTACTGGCGCGACCGACCGAAAACCCCGACTTCGGCTATCGGCTGAGCAACGACAGCGACAGCGCGGAATGGGCCACCCGCATCAGTGCGCAGCTGCGCGACGCCCTGGCTGCCCTCGTCCACGCCCAGGAGCAGCTGACTTCGGACGATCTCGCCTCGGTGCAGTGGCTGCGCGCCGAAGAGGAGCGTTTGCTGATGGTCATTGGCCGGCTGGCGAGCCTGGCGGGCGGCGGCATTCTCATTCGCGTCCACGGCGATCTACATTTGGGACAGGTGCTGGTGGTGCAGGGTGACGCCTACGTCATCGATTTCGAGGGCGAGCCCAGCCGGCCTTTGTCGGAACGACGCCAACGCCACAGTCCCATGAAGGATGTCGCCGGCATGCTCCGCTCATTCGACTACGCAGCGGCCGTGGCGAGCCGCAAGGCCTGTGGTGCGGACAACTCCGCCGAGGTCCGGCACGCATGCGCTGCGGTGGTCGCCCGTTATCGCGCCAATGCGCGCACCGCTTTCCTCGATGCCTATCGCCTGGCGGCCAACGGCCTGCCGCACGAATGGCATGGCCGGGAAGGCGAGGGCGCTGCACTGGCGCTGTTCAGCCTGGAAAAGGCCGCCTATGAAATTCTTTACGAGAGTGGACATCGTCCGGACTGGCTCGACGTTCCGCTGCACGGACTCCTTGAATTGGCACGACACCTGGTGGGACACCGCACATGATCGATGAACGACTGGAACGCCTGCGACGGGCGGAAGAAGCGGACCCCTTCAGTTTTCTCGGCCCCCACGCCGAGACGGACGGAGTACGGGTGCGGACATGGCTGCCAGGCGCCGAGGCGGTGGAGTTGCTGGACGCCGCCGACCAAAGTTCGCTCGGCACGATGAACAGGACCCATCCCGACGGCTTCTTCGAGGGTGTGATGGCCGAACCGCGCCCGTATCTATTGCGTATCCACTGGCCCGGCGGGCAGCAATTGACGGAAGACCCCTATGCATTCGGGGCGCTGCTCGGCGATGTCGATCTCTACCTCTTCGCCGAGGGTAATCACCGGGAACTGGGGAGTTGCCTGGGTGCGCAGCTTATCGATCAGGGCGGTGTACCCGGTGTGCGCTTCGCCGTCTGGGCGCCCAATGCGCGGCGGGTGTCCGTGGTGGGCGACTTCAATGCCTGGGATGGACGTCGGCACCCCATGCGCAAGCGTTACCCGGCCGGCATCTGGGAGCTCTTCATCCCGCGTTTGGAGGCCGGCGAACGCTACAAGTATGAAATTCTCGGCGCGGAAGGGCTGCTGCCCTTGAAGGCGGATCCGGTGGGACTGGCCAGCGAGCTGCCGCCCGAGACCAGTTCCCGGGTGGCCGGGCCACTGGAGTTCGACTGGAAGGACCAGGAGTGGATGGCGCGCCGCAAGGCGGGCCAGCAGCATGACCAGCCGCTTGCCATCTATGAACTTCACGCCGGGTCCTGGCAATGGTTCGAAGATAGGCCGCCGACTTGGGCGGAACTGGCCGAATGCCTGATCCCCTACATCCTGGAAATGGGCTTCACCCACATCGAACTGATGCCGATCATGGAGCACCCCTTCGGCGGCTCCTGGGGCTATCAACCGCTTTCGATGTTCGCGCCCACCGCACGCCTGGGCAGCCCGCAGGACTTCGCCGCTTTCGTCGATGCCTGCCATGGTTCGGGAATCGGCGTGATCCTGGATTGGGTGCCGGCGCACTTTCCTACCGACGAGCACGGGCTGGCCCGCTTCGACGGCACGGCGCTGTATGAATACGAGCACCCCTTTGAAGGCTTTCACCAGGACTGGGACACGCTGATCTACAACCTGGGACGCACGGAAGTCCACGGCTTCATGCTGGCCTCGGCGCTGCACTGGCTGCAGGTCTACCACGTCGACGGTCTGCGGGTGGACGCGGTGGCCTCGATGCTCTACCGGGACTACTCACGCAAGGAAGGCGAATGGATTCCCAACCGACACGGCGGACGCGAGAACCTCGAGGCCATCGAGTTTCTTCGCCATCTCAACGAGGTGGTGCGCAGCGAGGTACCGGGGGCGATGGTCATCGCCGAAGAATCCACCGCCTGGCCGGGTGTCAGCCATCCTGCTGCGGAAGGCGGCCTGGGCTTCGCCTACAAATGGAACATGGGCTGGATGCATGACAGCCTCGCGTACATCCAGAAAGAACCGATCCATCGCAAGCACCATCACCACCAGGTGACCTTCGGCCTGCTCTACGCCTTTTCCGAACACTTCGTCCTGCCGATCTCCCACGACGAGGTGGTGCATGGCAAAGGCTCGCTGCTAGGAAGGATGCCGGGTGACCGCTGGCAACAGTTCGCCAACCTGCGCCTGTACCTCAGCTTCATGTGGACGCATCCTGGCAAGAAGCTGCTCTTCATGGGTTGCGAGTTCGGTCAATGGCGCGAATGGGACCACGACCAGCAGCTCGACTGGTACCTGCTGCGTTACCCCGAACACGCGGCGGTCCGGGAGTTGGTGAAGGAACTCAACGCCCTCTACCGGCGCGAGCCGGCGCTCTATCAGCGCGACGGCCGCGCCGAGGGTTTCCAGTGGCTGATAGGCGACGACTTCCACAACAGTGTCTTTGCCTGGTTGCGCCATGGCGACGACGGCAAGCCTTTGCTGGTGGTCCACAACTTCACGCCCGAGCCGCGCCGGGAATACCGCATCGGTGTCCCCAGGGCGGGGCTCTGGCAGTTGCTGCTGAACAGCGATGACACGCGCTTCAGCGGCTCCGGTGCGGGTACCCAGGGCGCGCTCGACAGTGACACGGTTATCTCCCATGGGGAGGCCCAGTCGCTGCTGCTGGACCTTCCACCCCTGGGAACGCTGATATTCCGACCGGAGCGCTGACGCCAGGCTGCCGGCCGGAAGGACTGATCCCTCAGTGAGCGCGGGCGACGCCCTGCAGCACCGTGGCGCTGGCGTGTTCACTGCGGCAGGCGGCGATATTCCCCAGCGACACCACGCCCACCAGCCTTTTCTCGCGATTGAGCACCGGCAGGCGACGCATCTGGATTTGCGCCATATTCTCGGCGACGTGCTGGACGTCCTCGTCCTCGAAGCAGTAGCGGACATCACCGCTCATGACCTGGCGCACCGGTGTATCCGCGCCAAGGCCGGCTGCCACGCCGCGGAGGGCGATATCCCGGTCGGTCACCATACCCACCAGCCGATCACCTTCGTGAACCAGGATCGCCCCACTGTCGATGCTTTCCATGAGCGAGGCGACCTCGCGCAGGGTCCGCTCGGGGGTCGTGGTCTGGACGTTTCGCGTCATGATTTCGCTGATTTTCATCTCGGTTACTCCCTATCAATGCAAAGGCCCCGGCTGGGGCCCCTGAAAGAGTCGACTGACCGGTTCCCCGGTCGTTCAGGTTGTTTCGTCAGGACCGGCCATCAGTGGGCCCGAACACCGCGCAGGGAAAGCCAGTCCCCTGTAAAGGAACCCGCCTGGTCGTCCAGGCCAAGCCACGAACGAGCCGGAGTGCCCGGCATGGGAGGCGGTCATGACTGATCCACACGAAACGGCACGGGTGCTCAATGGCCTGGTGCAGACCTGCAAGGACGGCGAAGAGGGCTTCCGCACCTGCGCCAAAGCGGTGCTGAGCCCGCCGTTGCAGCAGATGCTCGAAGCCCGCGCCGAGGAGTGCGCGGCAGCGGCGGAGAAACTCCAGGGCATGGTGATGGAACTGGGCGACGTTCCCGAGGAGCACACCAGCGCTGGCGGCGACATGCACCGCCGGTGGATCAACTTCAAGGCGCTGATCACCGGACAGAACGAGAAAGCCATCCTCGATGAGTGCGAACGGGGCGAGGACGCGGCGATGCACAACTACGAGAAAGCCCTCGAGGAAGCCCTGCCACCGGCGGTGCGCGAGGTGGTGCAGATGCAGTACGCCGGGGTGATCCGCAATCACGGGCAGATTCGAGCGCTGCGGGATAGTGGGCGGATTTGATTTCGAGTCAGCCTGTTGCGTGACAAACAAACCTGAAAACTACACGGACCGGTAGGAGCGAGCTTGCTCGCGAAAGATCGAGCTCGGACCTTCGCGAGCAAGCTCGCTCCTACAGGGTTACGAATACCGCGCCGAATGATGCGGATAATCCCCCACCCGTGCACCGATCACCATCTCGCTGAACCAGTTGGTGAGAATCTTCGTGTAGGCCTGCTGGTCGCAGTCCTGGCTCAGGGCGTGGTCGGCGCCGTCCAGTATTCGGTGGGTCAGCGAATGAGCCTTCTCGAACGCCGCGCGATAGCTCATCAGGGTGGTATGGGGCACGAAGCTGTCGTGCTCGGATTCCACCAGCAGCACGTCACCGGTAAAAGCGGAGCAGGCCTTCAAGGCCAGGTTGTCGATGGGATTCCACGGAATGTTCCGGTATCGCGCCAGCCGCGCTACGTCCAGCAGATGCTTGGGCGAATCCCATTCATCGTCCCAGTACAACGCGGGCACTCTCAGGGCCAGCCATTTCACCGGTCGCAAGGTGGTGAGGAAGGTCGCGAGGTAGCCGCCGTAGCTGCTGCCGATCACTGCGATGCATTCCGAATCTATCGCGGGGTGAGTGGCCAGCCGGTCGTAGGCCGCGACTATGTCATCAAGGTTGTGCCGGCGGGTCACGCTTTCCTTGGCGGCGATGGTCTTCTCGTGGCCGCGCAGGTCGAAGGTAAGGCACACGCAACCCAGGCCGGCGATGCCGCGGGCGCGAGCGAGGTCGCGCTGCTGGCTGCCGCCCCAACCATGGACGAAGAGAACGCCCGGGACTCGCGTCTCGGGCGCTAGGAGCGTTCCGGCAATTGCTTCGTTATCCACCACGATCTCCACTTGTTCGCTATGTGCTGTCATGAGGTTCCACCTTGACGTACTTGGAAAGTTTGCCGAGTTCGGGCTCCTCTCCCTGATAGAGCAGGATCGAATCGGCAGGGGGCGCTGCGTCGCCGTAGATTTCATGAGTCGAGGCACGCACGCTCTTCAGCGTGGGATCGGCCGCGAAGGCCTCGAGGGCGAAGACTTCGGCCGCGCTCGCCCCGCCAATCCGCCAGGATTGCTCCAGGACTCCGGAACGCTGGCGTCCGCGAGCGTCCAGCCCCCTTGCGATGTCGTAGTTGCGACGCGAGGCGAACATTTCCGGATAGCTGTCGAAGGCGGCTTTCTCGTAGATGCGCGCCTGCTCGATGGCCAGTCGGGTTGCCGGCGGCAGGTCGAGCTTCATCAAGTCTGCGTAATCGCCCTTCACCAGAGTCAGCTGGGAGCCCCCGTAGACACTTTCGCCGTCGTTATCGCGGGTCAGTTGCTGGGTACCGAAATAACTCACCACCAGGCCGGCGGCGCGTATCTGGCCGACACTGAAGGTTTCGGGTTGTTCGAGGTCCTCTTCCAGCACCAACCCCCAGGTCCCGAGTTCTTCCGCATCCTGTTCGTCCAGGGCCTCGCCCAGGTCGTGCAGGTTCCAGATCACCTGCTGGCCGCGCCCGGCCTTGCCACGCACCGGCTTGAGGCGCAAGGGGCCATGTTCGAGCATGGCTTCACCGGCGCGCCGGGCGTCCGACAGGTCGAACACCGTGTAGCCGTGAAGGATGGCCTTGGCAGCTTGCTCGGCGAAGCGCTCGGACCAGCCCGGTGGCACCCGGGTCGGCAGTTTGAACAGCGGATGCGTAATCGCCTTGGTCGCCGTGAAGGGCTGCGGTACCAGGCCGCCGAAGAAATCCTCCGGGCCTTTGATGCCCAGGCCGTTGGCGTTACCGATCAGCGTCTCATCGGGAATCAGGTAATAGTCTCCCTGGTCGTGCTGCCGCGGGTCGTAACGCCCAAGAAAGGGGCAGCCCAGCAGCTCGCCGAGCTTTTCTCCCAGGATTCGGTGCACGGCCAGCTCGTGCTCCAGGAAGCGCTCACCGACCTGCAGCAGCAGAACACCATCGAGGCGCTTCATCACTGTTCCCGCCAGGTACCGCCGCTGTTTTCACAGTCGGTGCGGGCCTGTCCCAAGTTGGCGACGTTGTAGTAGTAGGTGATGACCTTGGCGTCATTGGGGATCGCCGGACGTGCCTGGCTCTCGTTTTCCGCGCCGGATCGGGGATTGGCCAGGGATTCCTGGGTCAGCGCTGCGATGCACTGTCCTTCGCTGCCGTCGGCGCAGCGTTCGACAGGGTGCTTCTGGCTGCTGAGCATTTCCTTGCTCTCATTGCTGCAGGACCAGTCGATGCTCGACTCGGGCATGCCGGTGAACTCATAGCAGCTCTCCATCTCGACTGCCGGTACCGCGGAACTCGATGAACGGGTCATGACATGGCATGCGTCGGCCAGGGCCGAACCGGTGCCTAGCAGAAAGAGCAGCGGGATCAGAGGGGCGAGGCGCATGGTCAATCTCCAGTCAGCTGTTCACTGCTTCTGAACGGGTAGGCCGCCGGAGAGTTCAGGGTGATTGATCAACGGGACCGCGCCGGGGCGAGAAAATCTGAACTCGCCGCCGTTGCTGTGGACTCAAATTGAAGGCGTTGTCGCCGTACGAGGAGCAAATCACTCATGAAGCGGAACTGGGATCTGATCAGGGATCTACTGCTGGAAATCGAGGCCCTGGAACCAGGCCATCTCGTGACTCTACATTGCACCGACGAGCACAGCCTGGGGGAAGTGGATTACCACCTTCATCTGATGGAACAGGCCGGCCTGGTGGAATGCCGGGAGCAGCGCCAGTGGAATGGTGAGTCCGGCCGCGTCGCCAGCGCCTTGACCCTGCAGGGCCACGACCTGCTCGACAGTATCCGCGACCAGGAAACCTGGGACGCCAAGAAAGCCATGCTGCTGCAGCGGCTGGGCGTCATCTCCTACGATTCGTTAAGGAAGATCTGCTAATCCCCTTTGCAGCTGACGAGAGGTGGTGATGGCTGAGCAGCCCGCTTCCGCCGATGCCGTCCAGGCGTTCAAGGACAGCATCCTGGCGAAACTCAAGTACGCCGTTGGCAAATCCCCGGTAACCGCCTTCGATCACGACTGGTTCGAGGCGCTGGCCCTGGCGACGCGCGACTATCTGGTCGATCAATGGGAAGAAGCGTCCAGCCAGGTCGACCGGCAGGATCAGAAGCGCATCTATTACCTCTCGCTGGAGTTCCTCATCGGCCGCCTGTTGCTGGACAACCTGAGCAATCTCGGCCTGCTGGACGTGGCCCGCCAGGCTATGGCGGAGTTGAACGTCGATCTCGACCGTATCCGTGAAGTCGAGCCTGATGCAGCGCTCGGCAATGGCGGCCTCGGGCGACTGGCCGCGTGCTTCATGGAAAGCATGGCGACCTTGCGCCTGGCGGCACATGGCTACGGCATCCGATACGAACACGGCCTTTTCCGGCAGGCGATCATCGACGGCTGGCAGGCTGAGCAGACGGAAACCTGGCTGGATTTCGGCAATCCCTGGGAGTTCGAACGACCCGAAGTGGCGTACACGGTAGGCTTCGGCGGCAGCGTGTTCAGCCACCAGGAGGAAGACGGCACCAGCCGGCAGATCTGGCAACCCCACGAAACCATCCGCGCCATCGCCTACGACACGCCGGTGATCGGCTGGCGGCGCTCGGCGGTGAATACGCTGCGGCTCTGGCGGGCCCGTGCCGAGGAAGACCTGCAACTGGACCGCTTCAATGCGGGCGACCACATCGGCGCAGTGGCGGACGTCGTGCGAGCCGAAGCCATCTCCCTCGTGCTCTATCCGGCCGATATCACCGAAGCCGGACAGGAACTGCGCCTGCGTCAGGAGTTCTTCTTCGTTTCGGCCTCGCTCCAGGACCTGCTGCGCCGCCACATGGACCAGTACGGCGACGTGAACAGCCTGCCGGACAAGGTGGCCATCCAGCTCAATGACACCCATCCGGCCATTGCTATTGTCGAACTGATGCGCCAACTGGTGGACCTGCACAGGGTGGAGTGGGGCAAGGCGTGGGAGCTCACGGTGGCGACGATGGCCTACACCAATCACACGCTATTGCCGGAAGCGTTGGAATCCTGGCCGGTGGCGCTGATGGAACGCCTGTTGCCCCGGCACCTGCAGATCATCTACCTGATCAACGCCCTGCACATCGATGCCCTGCGGGCCAAGGACATCCACGACTTCGCGCTGCTGCGCTCGGTGTCCCTGATCGAAGAAGAGCAGGGGCGGCGCGTGCGCATGGGCAACCTGGCGTTCCTCGGTGCCCACAGCGTCAACGGCGTCTCGGCGTTGCATACCCGCCTGATGCAGAAAACGGTTTTCCGCGACCTGCACCAGCTGTACCCCAACCGGGTGAACAACAAGACCAATGGCGTGACCTTCCGCCGCTGGCTGTTCCAGGTGAATCCGCAGCTCACGCGCCTGCTGGTGGAAACCCTGGGGGAGGGCGTCCTGGATTCGCCGGAAACCGTATTGCGGGAGCTGGAACCCTGTGCCGACAAACAGACCTTCCGCAAGCAGTTCAGCCTCAGCCGCCAGCACAACAAGGACGCCCTGGCGCAGCTGATCCGCCAGCGGCTGGGCATCGCCGTGGATTCCCATGCCATTTTCGACGTGCAGGTCAAACGCATCCACGAGTACAAGCGCCAGTTGCTGAACCTGCTGCACACCGTCGCGCTCTATCAGGCCATCCGCAACGACCCGGCCACCGACTGGGTGCCACGGGTGAAGATATTCGCCGGCAAGGCCGCCGCCAGCTACCAGCAGGCGAAGATGATCATCAAGCTGGCCAACGATATCAGCCGGACCATCAATGACGACCCCACGGTGCGCGGGCTGCTGAAAGTCGTGTTCATCCCCAACTACAACGTCAGCCTCGCCGAAGCGATCATTCCGGCGGCGGACCTTTCCGAGCAGATCTCCACCGCCGGCCTGGAAGCCTCGGGCACCAGCAACATGAAGTTCGCCCTCAACGGCGCATTGACCATCGGCACGCTGGACGGCGCGAACGTCGAGATGTGCGAACGCATCGGCAAGGACAACATGTTCATCTTCGGCATGACGGCGCAGCAAGTCGAACAGCGGCGCCTCGCCGAGCTGGCCGGCGAACCGGCCGATCCTTGTTCCGAGCGTCTCCATGCGGCCCTGGACGCCGTGCGCTCAGGCGTGTTCTCGCCCGAGGACCGGGGGCGTTACCTGGGGATGGTGGATGCCCTGACCCACGAAGACCGCTACCGGGTCTGCGATGATTTCGATGCCTACTGGAATGCCCAGCGGCAGGTGGACAAGTGCTGGCAGAACAGCTCCCGATGGTGGCGTTCCGCGGTCCTCAACACTGCGCGCATGGGCTGGTTTTCCTCCGACCGCAGCATTCGCGAATACGCCACCGATATCTGGAACGTTCCCCTCCCGCCGTCGGAACGAACCTGACTGTCAGGCACTTTCGTCGCAGAGCAGCAGGCACTGGTGCAGGTGATTTCGCAGCATCAGCTCGTCCATCACAGCCGTTGCGAAACTCCGCAGCAACTCCACGGATTGCATCTTCTCGGGTGCGGGCGTGCTCAGGAAGTCATCGAAGTCCAGATTGGAGTCGTACCCTTCCGGCGCTTCGACGAGCGTCCATTCCAGCCCGCTGTCCAGCAGACGTCGTTGCAGGTAATCCGCCGCAGGTGCCGGACTCGAAGGTTCCTGTTCCAGCCATTGCAGCGGACTGATGATCACCAGGCGGCGCACCCCTGCAATGGACAGGCCATCGATCAGGGCGCTGATCCCGGCATACACCTGGGCAAAGGATTCGCCGGTGCCGTCATGGGATGCGCGCGGCAGGCCGGAAGCACAAGGCACCCCGATCACGGCAGTCTTGCCCACCACCGCCTGGCTCACGCTCAGGGCGTCATACGGATTCCCGCTCATGGCGCGAATGCCGGGCCGCGCGGTAATCGCATTGAGGTCGCTGACCACCGCGCCGACTTCGTATTGGCGGCTCAGGGCCTCCACCATCAGGGCATAGCCGAGGGCGCTTTGCGCACCATAGAGCGCCAACTTCACCGCCGGAGTCTCGAGATTCTTCATGGCTGCAGATTATGGGCAGGGGTGGGCCCATCCTTCTTCGGGTGGCTGATGCGGGTCACCTGGATATCGGTGAAGGATTCGGGGGAGGCGGAGGTGTGCAGCGAGCCCAGGTAGAAGCGCGCCTGGTCCGGCGTCATGGCTTCGCTATCCGCTTCCACCTCGACGCTGCAGGGCTGGTTGTCGAGGATGTAGCTGATCAGGAATAGCGTCTTCTTGGACATGGGCATGCACTCCCGTTGGCGTGGTGTATTAGAGGTAGGAGTCGTGGCCTGCCCGGTGGGGTTCCTCCAATCCGTCGGACGGCGCAACGCCGGTCGATTGCGTGAGCCGACAAGGAACCCAGGCTGTCGAACGTTCATGCACGACACTCCCGCGCCACGCGGGGAGGTTGCGATGAGCTTCATCTGTTTCTTCTGCGGCTGCGCCTGGATGCTGCAAATTCCGGTACGAATCGGCAACGAGGACCTGATGCAGCAACGCTGCAGCCGTTGCGGCAGCAACCGCTATGTCAGGCCTGCTGAATCGCAGCAGCCAGGGAGATAGGTAGCCCGGCGGATTCCTGCAACTTTGCGGAGGACGGCCTGTCGGTCGAATGTAGGCCACCGCGCAGGGGAAATTTCATGGCACGCGCAATCTGGAAAGGCGCCATCAGCTTCGGACTCGTGCACATTCCGGTTGCCCTGGTTTCCGCCAGCGAATCCAGCGGCATCGATTTCGACTGGCTGGACAAGCGCAGCATGGAGCCGGTCGGCTACAAGCGCGTGAACAAGATCACCGGCAAGGAAATCCAGCGCGAAGACATCGTCAAGGGCGTGGAATACGGCGATGGGCACTATGTGATCCTCAGCGAGGAGGAGATCCGCCAGGCCCACCCGGAGTCGACCCAGACCATCGACATCATCGCTTTCGTCGAAGCCGCGCAGATTCCCCTGCAGAACATTGAAGCCCCGTATTACCTCAGCCCCGACAAGCGCGGCGGCAAGGTCTATGCCTTGCTCCGTGAGGCCCTGAAAGCATCGGGCAAGGTAGCCCTGGCCGAGGTTGTCCTGCGCACCCGGCAGCACCTTGCCGCGCTGATGCCGATGGAGAATGCACTGGTCCTGGTGATGCTGCGCTGGCCCGCCGAAGTGCGCAAACTCGATGTACTGGATCTGGGATCGGACGTCACCAACGCGAAGCTGAGCAAGGGTGAGATGCAGATGGCCAGCCGTCTCATCGAGGACATGACCACCGACTGGGAGCCGGAATCCTACGTCGACACCTTCAGCGAGAAAGTGATGGAACTGGTGGAGCAGAAAGCCAAGGCGGGCAAGATCGAACGCGTGGAACAGCCGGGCGAAGAAACCACTGGCCGTGGCGCCGAGATCATCGATCTCACCGAACTGCTGCGGCGTAGCCTGGGTGGAAAGGGCAAGGGGAAGGGCGGCAAGCCGGCTGAAGACACAGAAGAAGTCGAAGAAGCTCCACGCCGGCGTGCCGGGGGCACCACGCGCAAACCCGCCAAGGCGTCGCGCAAATGAGCGCAGCTACCCGCCGGGAACCCCGCACAGAGGTCGCTGGCATTGGCATCAGCAGTCCGCGTCGGGAAGTGGATGCTGCCAGCGGCACCCGCAAGCTTGCACTGGTGCGTTTCTACGCCGACATCGCCGACTGGTTGCTGCCGCATCTCGACGACCGGCCGGTTTCGCTGGTGCGTGCGCCGGATGGTATCGCCGAAGAGCAATTCTTCCAGCGTCATGCTCAGCGCCTGGCGATACCTGGAATCAAGCAACTGGACCCGAGCCTCGACCCCGGCCATGACCCCCTGATGGAAATCGACAACCTTCAGGCGCTGGTGGGGGCGGTGCAGATGAACAGCGTTGAGTTCCACACCTGGAATGCCAGCAGCCGGCACATCGGCACCCCGGACCGCCTGGTGCTGGACCTCGATCCCGATCCGGCCTTGCCCTGGAGCCGTATGCAGGAAGCGACGCGGCAGATTCTCGGCGTACTCGACCAACTCGAACTGGAAACCTTCCTGAAGACCAGCGGCGGCAAGGGGATGCATCTGGTCGTACCGCTGTCTCGGCGTGCCGACTGGGATACGGTCAAGGCCTTTGGCAAAGCGCTGGCGGAATTCATGACGCGGCAGTTGCCCAAGCAGTTCAGCGCCACCATGGGGCCGAAGCATCGTGTCGGGAAGATATTCATCGACTATCTGCGCAACCAGCATGGCGCCAGCACGGTGGCTGCCTATTCGTTGCGCGCCAGGCCGGGGCTGCCCGCCTCGGTGCCGATCCGCCGGGACGAACTGGACGCAATCGACGGCGCCGGGCACTGGCATATCGGCAATCTGAAAGCGCGGCTGGAAAGCCAGGACGGCGATCCCTGGGCGGGTTACGGCCACCGCCAGCGCATTACCCGCAATATGTGGACCCTGCTCGGCAGCACGCCGCCCTGAAGCGCTTGCAGGCCTCAGCCCGTTTCCGATTTTTCCGGCCGGACCTTGTGCTTGTGGTGTTTGCGAATGGTCTTGGCGCGTTTTTCCAGGATCAGATAGGTCACGACCGCGATCAGCAATGGCACCAGGAAGTACAGCGTGCGGTAGCCCAGCAGGGCCGCCACCAGTCCCCCCTGGCTGACCTGATCGTGCAACAGGGCAAGGAATACCGTTTCCAGCACGCCGAGCCCGGCCGGGATATGCGTGATCACCCCCGCCACGCAGCTGATCAGCAGGATGCCGAGAATCGACGGGTAGTAGGTGCCATGTCCGTGGGGCAGCAGCCAGAAGATCAGTGAGGCCATCAACGCCCAATTGGTCGCGCCAAGCCAGATCTGGATCAGTGCCAGGCGCAGCGAGGGCAGGGTGATCTCATGATCCCTCCACGACCAGGTGCGTTTTTCCGCCCAGCCGCAGGCATACAGGTAGATGCCGACCAGTACCAGGAGCAGCAGGCCGATCATTTGCAGGCCCGTTACCCCCAGGCTCCAACTGGCTGGAAGTTTCACCAGCCGCAATGAGAACACCACACCGGCCAGTGCCATGTAACCGATCCAGTTGGTGAGTATGCCGAGGCTGATGATGCGCGTGACCGTGGCGGTATCCAGCCCGAGGCGCTTGTACAGTCGATAACGCAGCGCCACGCCGCCGACCCAGGTGGTGAAGTTGAGATTGAAGGCGTAGCAGACGAAGGCCACCGGCAAGACCTGGCGCGCGGGCAGATGGTGACCGGTGTAGGCGCGGCCGACGAGGTCGAAGATGCTGAACACCATGTAGCTGCAGAAAGCCAGTGCGCCACCCACTAGTAACGTGGTGAGGCTGAAGGCCTGCAGCGACTTCTTCACCTCGTTCCAGTCGAGGTTGCGCGCCACCAGGTAAAGCAGGACGGGCATCAGCAGAATGAAGAACAGGGTGAGCAACCGCGAGCCCCATTTCATCCACGGCTTCTTGGCGGATTCGCTCATCGCATCTTGCCCTCATCCAGGTGGGGTTCTTCGTCCTCGGCGGGGTGCTGCGACTCAAGATTGGGCCGGTGTGCCGGGAACCAGCCGGCAATGGCGGGGAAGCGCCGGATGAAGTGGAAGCAGAGGAAGATCAGCGGTGCCCGCCACCAATAGCCGCGGATCATGCGCTCCAGGCTGATGCTCTTGCAGTGGGCGGTCGCCAACTGTTCCAGATGGCGGTGAAGGTGATGATTGAAAGCCCGGTCCCGCACGAACAGATTGGCTTCCAGGTTCAAGGCCAGGCTCAGGGGGTCGAGATTGCTGGACCCCACGGTCGACCACTCGTCGTCCACCAGGGCGACCTTGCCGTGCAGCGGCCGTTGGCAGTACTCGTAGATGGTCACGCCTTCACGCAGCAGGTAGTTGTAGAGCAGGCGGGAGAAGCTCTGCGCCCAGAGCATGTCAGGTTGCCCTTGCAGGATCAGCACCACCTTCACGCCACGGCGGGCCGCGTTGCGCAGCTCGCGCAGCAGCCGGTAGCCGGGGAAGAAATAGGCGTTGGCCACCACCACGTGCGAGCGAGCGCTGCGGAAGGCGGCCAGATACTGCTGTTCGATGTCCGTGGTGTGGCGGTTGTTGTCGCGCTCCACCAACAGGATGCGCGCCTGCCCGGTACTTTGCAGCGGTGGCCGGACCTCGCTGGGGCCTTCCAGTACGGGGGAAAGCAGGCGCAGGCTGGAACGGTGCAGGTCGGCCACAATCGGACCGCTCACCTCCACGGCATAGTCCTGCTTGGCCATGGGGCCGAAGTCCGCCAGGTGGTCGGCGGAATAGTTGATGCCGCCGACGAACGCCAACTCACCGTCGATCACGACGATCTTGCGATGCAGGCGACGGAACAGGTTGGTACGCATGCCCAGCAGCCGCGGACTGGGGTCGAAGGCATGCACCCGCACTCCCGCCGAGGTCATGCTGGCGATGAAGGCGTCGCCCAGGTCCGCGGTGCCATATCCATCGAAGGTCAATTCCACCCTGACGCCACGCTGGGCGACTTCGATCAGCACTTCCTTGAGCTGATGGCCGACCTTGTCCTCGAAAATGATGAAGGTCTCCACCAGCACTTCATGTTTCGCCGCGCGGATGCACTCGAATACCCGCGGGTAATACTCCTCGCCGTTGACCAGCAGCTCGATGCTGTTGCCGTCGCGCCATTGCCCGTTCACAGGTGCACCTCCGTGGCCAGCGGCGCATGGTCGGACAGGTGTGACCAGGGACGCGTGGACAGCACTTCGGGGTCATGGCAGCTGGCGTTGCGTACGTAGATGCGGTCGAGGCAAAGCAGTGGGAGGCGTGCGGGGAACGTCTTGGCGGGCGCGCCATAGGCCCAGCCGAAGGCTTCCACCAGGCCGTGGTCCGCCAGCATGGCGTCGGCGCGCAGGCGCCAGTCATTGAAATCTCCCGCGACGATGGTCGGGGCCTGGGGGTTCAAGGTCGACAGCAGCTCCGAGAGCAGTCCGATCTGCAGTTTACGGTGTCCCTCGCGCAGACCCAGGTGGACGCAGATGGCGTGTACCTCGCGGTGCCCCGGCACGTCCAGGATGCAATGCAGCACGCCACGCTGCTCATTGCCATGCACCGTCACGTCGAGGTTCTCATGGTGGATGATGGGGAATTTCGACAGCAACGCGTTGCCGTGGTGGCCATCCGGATAAACGGCATTCCGACCATAGGCGAACTGTGGCCAGATGCTGTCGGCCAGGAACTCGTATTGCGGCGTTCGCGGCCAGTCCTGGTAACGCCGGGCATGGCGATCATGGTTGCCGAGGACTTCTTGCAGAAACACGATGTCGGCGTGGGTGGTGCGCACCGCATCGCGCAGCTCGGGCAGGATGAAACGCCGGTTGAAGGCGGTGAAGCCCTTGTGCGTATTGATGGTGATCACCTTCAAGCGATGCACGGCGGTGATCCGGTCGATGACGATCTCTGGCATGGGAATGGTCGTGGTCACGGTGGTGTTCCTTGCAAGACACCAGGTTCGGTTTCCAGGTCCCTGGTGAGGTCCAGGCGCTCGAGCAATCGGCGTGCATCGAACGGCGCGCGCACTTTCAGGTCGTTATCGAAGTAGCAGTAGATGTCCCGCGACTTGCGCTGCTTGGGTTTGTGCTCATCCACTACATGGGCGTCCCCGGGCTGACGGCCGGCACTCCAGGTGCGGATGCGCGACTCCCAGCGTTCCAGGGCCTGCTCGGAATAGCCGCTGGCATAGAGCGCCTTGTCGCCATGCAGGCGCAGGTAGACGAAGTCGCTGGTGAGGTCCTCCAGGTAAGGCCACTTGCCGGCGGTATCCGCGATCACCAGGGCAACCTTGTGCTTGCGCAGCAGTTGCACGAACTCGTCACAGACGAAGCTCTCGTTACGGATTTCCACGGCATGACGCAGCGTTGCCCGCGCGGGAGCATCCCGATAGCCGGACTTTTTCAGGCGCTCGCTGCAATGGCTGGCGCAGTTCCGGGCTGCCAGGGACGTGCGCGGCAGCAGGTCGAAGAAATGTGCGAAGAGTTCGGCGTCGAACTTCATGCTGGGCGGGAACTGCCAGAGGATCGGCCCCAGCTTCTCCCCCAGTTGCAACAGGCCCGAGGCGAAGAAGTTGGCCAGCGGTTGCTCGACCTCCTTCAGCCGGCGGGTGTGAGTGATGTAGCGCGGCGCCTTGACGGAGAAGATGAAATCCTCCGGTGCGTCATCGCGCCAGTGGGCGTAGCGCGCGGGATTCTGCAAGGCATAGAAGGAGCCGTTGATCTCGATGCTGTTGACCGCGCGCGAGGCGAACGCCAGTTCCCGATCCTGGGGCAGCCCATCGGGATAGAAGATTCCGCGCCAGGGCGCATAGCGCCATCCGGAAATGCCCACGCGTATTTCACCCACAGCTGTGTCCTCAACGATCGGTTTTCTTCGGCTTGGGGGCAGCGGGCAGGGTGGCGGACTCGGTTCGCTCCTGCCGATTGGCCGAGTCTTCGGCATCGCTGCGTTGCCCGGGCGGCGGCTTGGGACCGGCCGGAAGCGTTGCCGTCTTGCCGGGCTTGTCGGCCGCGGTCCAGTCGTAAACGACTTCCTCGCCTACCCCCTCTTTGCTTTCCGTCGGTTTCTGGGGCTGCAGTTCTACCTTGATCCAGCCGCTTTCGCGGCGATCGAAGGCCTTGAAGGCTTCGATGGCGTCACCCATCGGCTTGATCTGGGTGAGTATCTTCGCGGGGTCGATGCGGCCCGCCTGGATCATCTCGATCAGGATCGGGATGTAGCGCCGGTGATGGCAGTTGCCCATGTTGATGGTCAGGTTCTTGTTCATGGCTCCTCCGATGGGAAAGCGGCATGCCTGTTGCGGATACACGCCGATGATGCCGAGGGTTCCTGCCTTGGCGAGGGCATCGACCGCCCAGCGCAGGGCCTGGCTCGGCGCGGTGCCCGGGTGCCAGTTGTCGCCATCGGGGTGTGAATGAGGGGTGACCTCCGCCATCTCCTGATGAAACTCGGAGCCGACGTTCGAATCGCAATGGGCGGGGCATTCGGCATCCACGCCGACGGCATCGATCGCGCGATCCACGCCAATCCCGCTGGTCAGGCGGCGCAGGGTCTCGACCGGGTCTTCCAGGTCGAAGTTGATGACTTCCGCACCCTGTTGCCGGGCCATCCGCAGGCGGTCATCGAGCTTGTCGATGGCGAAAACGCGGGACGCACCGAGCAGCTTCGCGCTGGCGATGGCGAACTGCCCCACGGGCCCACAACCGAACACCGCCACCGTGTCGCCGGGCGTGACCTCCGCCAGTTCGGCCCCGAAGTAACCGGTCGGAAAGATGTCGGAAAGCAGGATCGCCTGGTCATCGCTGATGCTGGTGGGCAGTTTGACCAGCCCGATATTGGCATGGGGAATCCGCGCCATTTCCGCCTGCAGGCCGTTGAACGGACCCGTGGGGGCAGGACCGCCGTAAAAGGCCGTACCGGCCTCCTTGCCGTTGGGGTTGGCCTCATCGCACTGGGCGTAGTAGCCAGCGCGGCAGTAGGAGCAGTTACCGCAGGCAATGGTGGAAGGGACCACCACGCGGTCGCCGATTTCCAGGTTGCGGACGTCCTTGCCCAGCGCCTCGATGATGCCGACGCCCTCATGCCCGAGGATGGTGCCCTTGACCATGCCGCTCACGGTTCCCCGGACGAAATGCAGGTCGGTCCCGCAGATCGCCGAAGCCGTCAGGCGGATGATCGCGTCGGTCGGTTCTTGCAGCACCGGTTCCGGTACGTCATCGAGACGGATATCGCCAACGTCGTGAAAAACCACGGCTTTCATAGGTCGGCTCCTCTGGCGTTCGGGATTGCTGCGATTAGCCGGGCCGTCCGAACCAGCCCTTTATGTTCCGACTTGGAGCCCTTACGGAGGGTTCAGCCTTTTTGACGGAGCGGCGCCAGTCAGACAGGCCGGGCCACCTGGACCAGTTCGAACAGCGCGAGGGAGCGACCGGTCAGCTCATAGGGTTCGTCGAAAGGCAGCTCGCCCTGGCTGCGCAGGGCAGGGTTGTCGGTATCCACGAGGCAGTACCAACCGGTTCCGCCGGTCACCTGGGGAAGCTGGAAATTCACCGCTTCATGATGGGCGTTGACCACCAGCAGCACCGTGGCATCGGCCCCGCTGCGGCGGATGCCCGTCGGCTGTGCACGGCCATCCATGAGCATGCCCATGCAGCGGGTGTTCTCGTCGAGCCAGTTCTCCTCGGTCATTTCCTCGCCGCCGGGCGCGAGCCAGGTGACGTCCTTCACCCCCAGTTCCTCGTTGTAATGACCGACCAGGAAGCGGCCGCGGCGCATGATCGGATAGGCGCGTCGCAGGCTCGCCAGGCGACGGGTGAACTCGAGCAGGTCGCGACCTTCCTCATCCAGCCGCCAGTCGACCCAGCCGATTTCATTGTCCTGGCAGTAGGCGTTGTTGTTGCCGTGCTGGGTGCGGCTGAACTCGTCGCCGGCCAGCAGCATGGGCGTGCCCTGGGAGAACATCAGGGTGGCGAGCATGTTGCGCATCTGCCGCATGCGCAGCTCGCGGATCTGCGGATCGTCGGTCGGGCCTTCGCAGCCGTGGTTCCAGGACAGGTTGTGGTCGCTGCCGTCCTGGTTGTCCTCACCGTTGTCCTCGTTGTGCTTGTGGTCGTAGGACACCAGGTCGCGCAGGGTGAACCCATCGTGCGCGGTGATGAAGTTCACCGAGGCGAAGGGGCGCCGGCCGCGCTGGTTGAACAGGTCGCCGGAGGCCGTGAGGCGCTTGGCCAGGGTCCGTGCCTTACCGTTGTCGCCGCGCCAGAAGGCCCGCACCGTATCGCGGAAGCGGTCGTTCCATTCTGCCCAGCCCGGCGGGAAGCCACCGACCTGGTAGCCGCCGGGGCCGCAGTCCCAGGGCTCGGCGATGAGTTTCAGGCGACTGAGCACCGGGTCCTGGCGGCAGGCCACGAGAAACCCGTGGCGCTCCTCATAGCCTTGGGAGCGGCGGGCGAGGATGGTGGCCAGATCGAAGCGGAAGCCGTCGACGTGCATTTCGGTCGCCCAGTAGCGCAGTGAGTCAGTGACCATCTGCAAGACGCAGGGGTGGCTGAGGTCGAGGGTGTTGCCGGTACCGGAATCGTTGATGTAGTGACGGCGGGAATCGGGCACCAGGCGGTAGTAAGTGGCGTTGTCGATGCCGCGCATGGACAGGGTGGGGCCCAGCTCGTTGCCTTCGGCGGTGTGGTTGTAGACCACGTCGAGGATCAGCTCCAGGCCGGCATCGTGGAGGTGCGCGACCATCTCCTTGAACTCGCTCACCTGCCCGCTGGCAAGGTAGCCGGGGTGGGGCGCGAAGAAGCCGATACTGTTGTATCCCCAGTAGTTGCTCATGCCCTTTTCCAGCAGGTGCTTGTCGTCGAGGAAGGCATGTACCGGCAGCAGCTCGATGGCGGAAACCCCCAGGGACCGCAGGTGCTGGATCAGCTCTCGGTTCGCCAGCCCGGCAAAGGTGCCGCGCAGACCGTCCGCCACCGCCGGATGCCGCATGCTGATGCCGCGCAGGTGCGCCTCGTAGATCAGGGTGCTGTCCCAGGGGATGCGCCGGTGTTGCTGGTCACCCCAGGTGAAGGCGCGATCGATGACCTTGCATTTGGGCACGAAGGCGGCGCTGTCACGGGTATCGAAGCTGAGATCGGCGTCCGGCGAGCCGATCTGGTAGCCGAACAGCGCTTCCGACCAGCGCAGACGTCCGACCAATTGCTTGGCATAGGGATCGATGAGCAGTTTGTTCGGATTGAATCGGTGCCCGGCCTCAGGTTCGTAGGGACCATGCACCCTGAAGCCGTAGACCTGGCCGGGGTGGGCGTCGGGCAGGTAGCCGTGCCAGATCTCGTCGGTGTACTCGGGAAGCTCGATGCGCTCCAGCTCGGTCTCGCCCTTGGCATCGAACAGGCACAGTTCGACCCGTGTGGCGTGGGCCGAGAAGATCGAGAAGTTGACCCCCAGTCCATCCCAGTTCGCGCCCAGCGGAAAGGGGTGCCCTTCGCTGATGCGCGAACGCTGCAGGACTTCAGGGGCGCGTGGGCGCTGCCTGCTCATGCTGCCTCCTTAGCCGGTCTCAGGATTTCGGTTCGGTGGGGGTTTTGCTGGTGGTGGATTTCGGCGCCCTGGGCTTGCGCGGTTCTGGGGCCTTGGCGGGCTCCACCGGCACCGGCTTGGGCTTGGTGACCCGCCGGGTGCGGACGACTTCGGCCGGCGTGGGTGTATGGACCGTTTCGGCGAGGACGCAGGCCAATTCCCAATGCCGCGCCGACTGCCCCTCGGGGCGACCTTCCGACTCCCAGATCTGGTAGGCGAGTTCGCGGATTCGTGCTTCTTCGTCGCTCATGGTTGCGGCTCCCGGTTCGAGGGTGTGATCAGTAGAAGGTTGACGGGGAAGTCGGCCAGAAGGTCGGCGACATCCAGGCAATTTTGCCGGGGGACGAGGTCGCGGCTTGAAAACGCGCCGCTCAATCGCCCCTTGCGCAGTGAACGAGGCAATTTGAGACGGGTATCCGCCCAGTGCTGCGGCGGCACCTGGGGCAGGCGACTGTCGATCAGTGTGGAAGCCAGGCGCGGCGCGACCACCACCATTCCAAACAGCTCATGGCAGCGCGCGAAGGCCAGGACCCGCTCGGCCTGCGGACCTTCGACTTCCAGCGGCTCATAGCTCCCCTGGCTGAATAGCAGCGGCTGCTTTTGGCGCAGGTTGAGCACGGTCGCCACCAAACGCTGCTTGATATGGCCGTTGGTCCAGGACCGCAGCAATTCTTGCGGGGCCCCCTGGTCTGCCAGGCCGGCGATGCGCGCAGCGAAGTCGACTTCCTGGCGGTTGTCCGGGTCCACCAGGCTGAAGTCCCAGAATTCCGTGCCCTGATAGAGGTCCGGTACGCCCGGCGTGGTCATCCGCAACAGGCACTGGACGAGGCCATTGAGCGCCCCGGCCGGGGCGAGTTCGGTAACGGCGGCGTGCAGGTCCTTGCGCAGTGGCCGACCTTCGGGGCTCTCCAGCAGACGCGCGAGAAAGACGCGGCAGGCCGCTTCGTAGGGCTGGTTCGGCGCGCTCCAACTGCTGCGCAACCGCGCTTCGCGAAGGAATTTTTCCTGCCAGCGCTGCAACCGTTCGAGGTAGCCCTGCAGGCCATCGGCATCATTCAGGGAAAGCCCCGGTGGCCAACTACCCAGCACGGTCTGGTACAGCGCGAGCTCGTCGGCGGGCGCGATGGTTTCTTCGTCATCGGCGCCGGCGCGCAGCGGATCGGCCAGCCGCCGCCAGCGCTGCACCGCCTTGAGAAACCAGTCCGAGCGCTCGCTGAGCACCGCAAGTCGGGCTCGTGCATCTTCACCGCGCTTGTGGTCGTGAGTGGCGGTGGCCAGCAGGCTGTTGGGGAAGCGGGCGGCGCGTTCCAGGCACGCGCAATGGAACTCCGTCTGGGGGGCGCTGAAGTACTCGGGGGCGAAGCCGACGTCGTTGCGCGAAAGCAGCACGATGGAGCGATAGCAGGCGGTGTCTTCCACAGCCTTGGCCGCGGCCGGCGACGTCAGTTGCTGGAAGCGCTGCAGGACCTGGCGGCGCAGACGGCGCTTGGGACCCGGTGGAATATCCCGCAGCGCTTCCCCGCCAAGCCAGCGGTCGAGGTAATCGAGCAACGGCCAGTCAGCCGGTGCCAGGCTGGTCCGGGCGCCATTGAGGGCACGCTGGAACACCTCCTCGTCCTCGTAGGAGCGCCCACAGGCCCCGGCATAGGTCCGATAGACGGGGAAGTGCGCCACCAGCTCCACCAGTGCCCGGCGAATGGCACCGAGGGTGAGGTCGCGGCTCGCCAGTTCGCCCCGGGCAATCTGCAGCAGGCCCTGGGCTACCGTTTCCACATCGCCAGCCAGGGAACTGGTCAGCAGCAGTCGGCGTGCCTCCTGGGATTCTTCGGCGAAGTTTCCGCTGCGGCCGCTGATCGCGGTCCAGAGCGCACACAGGCGCAGTTCGCCCAGCGGGTCATGCTGCAGCAGGGACACTTCATTCATGAAGTCATAGCCCGTGGTCCCGTCTACCTTCCAGTTCCGCGGCAGGTGCTCGCCATGACCGAGGATCTTTTCCACGTAGATTGGGAAAGGCGGGCGTCGGGGCAGGGCATCCAGCAGCCGCTCGACGCGGCGGCGCAAGCGGCGGCAGTAGCCACGCGGATCGGCCAGGCCATCCACGTGGTCGATGCGCAGGCCGTCCACCAGCCCGCGTGCGACCAGTTCGAAGAGCTTGGCGTGGGTCGCCTCGAACACCTCGGCGCGCTCCACGCGCAAGCCGCCCAGTTCATTGATGTCGAAGAAGCGCCGCCAGTTGATGTCGTCGGCGGCGGTTCGCCAGCTGGCGACGCGATAGGTCTGGCGTTCCAGGAGTTCGTGCAAGCGGTGCATCCCGGCCTCGTTATCGCCCCGGTACTGGTCCATTCCCAGGTCCAGTGCGGCCGCTTTGCCGGGCTCGGCGACCAGGCGCGCAAGTTCTTCTTTGAGGGAAAGCGCCCGCTCGCGGGGAGCGGGGACCTGCGCCAGACGGTCGAAGTCCTGCGCCAGGGCGGAGAGGTCGGGATCGCCACTGCTGCGCAGGATTTCCCCCCAGGTAGGGGGCGAGAGCGGGAAGAGGTGCTCGAAATGGCGGACAGCGAAGCCGCCACGCGCGCCGTCGTACCCCAACTGCAATCCGCCCGCGGACAGCACCTCGGCATAATCGTTGGCGAGAAAAGGTGCCAACAGCTGGCCGTCCAGCAGCGGGTCGGAGGATTGCCACTGGATATCGAAGAAGTTCGCATAGGGACTCGCCTGGCCCCATTCCAGGACGTCCAGCCACCAGGGATTGCTGTCGCCGCCCACGGCCATGTGGTTCGGCACGAGATCGAGGATCAGCCCCATGCGTTGGCGACGCAGTGCTTCCACCAGGCGCTCCAGGGCGGACTCGCCACCGAGCTCGGGATTGATGGTCGTTGGGTCCACGACGTCGTAGCCGTGACTGGAGCCGGGGCGGGAAGTGAACAGCGGTGAACAATACAAGTGACTGATACCCAGTTCGGCGAAGTAGGGCACCAGCGGTACCGCATCATCGAGGGTGAAGCCGTGATGGAACTGCAGGCGCAAGGTGGCGCGGACGTCATCCATCCGGCACCTCCCGTCGCCGTTCGCGACCTTCCACCAGGCAGCCGAGGTGCTGGCGGGCCACCGGCAGTTCGAGGAGTTCGGTCGCCGCCACCGGCCAGCGGCGACGCCAGTTGGGATGCATATCGCCAGGGCCCGGCAGGTTGGGCTGCTCGGATTCGCCCAGGAGGTCCTCGAGCGGCACGAGTACCAGCGGCGCGGGTGTTTCCGCGACATAGCCGATGCAGGCCTGCACGCAACGCTCGATGTCATGCTCATGGGGCGAGAGATGACCCTCCACCCGCAATGCGGCCGTCAGGGCCTTGCATTCCTGCTGGCGCACCTCGAAGTCGTTGCGCGTGGTCTCGATGTCGCTATGGCCCGCTTTCAAACGCCAACTGATGTCCTGTCCCTGGAACCAGCCCTGGAGGGTCGGCAAGTCATGGGTCGTGGTCGTCGCCAGGGCGTCATGGGGCCAGTCGCAAGGCGGGACGAAGGCACCCTCGGCATGCTCGAACAACAGCACGCGCATGCCCAGGATATTGCGCTGTGCGAGTGCTTCCCGCAGGCCATCGGGAACCGTGCCGAGGTCTTCTCCGATCACCAGCCCCTGGCTGCGCCAGGCCTCCAGGCTGATCAGGCGCAACAGGTCCTGGAACGGGAATCGCAAGTAGGCGCCGCTTGCGGGGTCCGCGCCTTCGGGGATCACCCACAGACGCTGCAGTCCCATGACGTGGTCGATCCGCACCCCACCGGCGCAGCCGAAGCCAGCCCGCAGCATCTGGATGAACGCCTGGTAACCCTGTTCTTTCAGCCCCAGGGGCGAGAAGGCCCAGACGCCCCAGTTCTGACCGGAGCGGTTGAGGATGTCTGGCGGCGCACCCACGGTGACGGTGGCCAGCAACTGTTCCTGGCACGCCCAGGCCTGGCTCCCCGCGCAGTCCGCGCCCACGGCGAGGTCGGCGATCAGCCCGATGCCCATGCCAGCGCCGATGGCGGCGATCTGCGCACGTTCCAGGCCACGGACCACCAGCCATTGGGCAAAGGCATGGAACTCCACTTCGCGGGCATGCTCGCGGGCGAAGCGCTGGACGGCCGCGTGAGCCGGATTGCGCAAGTGCTCCGGCCAGCAGCGCCAATCCCCGGAAGCACCGCTGGCCAGCATGTGTCCGTGCAGGGCTTCGAAGCGGCAATGCAGGAGGAGGGCATCACCCGCCTGTTCACGGAAGCGCTCGAAGTCGTGGCGCAAGGCGCCCTGTTCTTCCTCGAACTGCCGGTAGAGCTGGCGCAGGACTGTCATTCGCGCCCGGGAAAGCGCCGGCCAGTCGAGCAGCGTCAAGGATTCCAGCCGAGCGTACTCGTCCCCCAGGCCGGTCGCTGTCAGGGCCCGTGCCAGCGCACTGTCGCCCAGCACACTGGCAGGGGCCGCGTGCAGCACATTGAACTGCAGGCGGCTGGAAGGTGAATAGGGGCTGTACTGTTCGCCATTGGCGCTGAACATGGCATGCACCGGGCTGATGGCCAGGGCGTCGGCGCCATGGTTCCCGGCGCTGCGGGCGAAGGTCTCCAGAGCGCGGGTATCCCCAAGGCCGCCGTCGCCGGCACGGCGCAGCGCATAGAGCTGGGCAGTCAGGCCCCAGGCATGCTCGTGGCCGACCAGTTCGCGGACGCTGGGGCAAGCGGGCGGGGCGATGGCCAGGCAGAGTTCACTGTCGCCGATCAGCAACAGGTGGTAGCCGCAGGTATCCGGGGCGCGCAGACAGCCGTCCGCATCGAGTCGTCCTTCGCTCAGCCGGCCATCATCCAGGCGCAGTTGGTAGCCCTGGCCGGGGCGGCCGATTCCGGCAACGGACACCCGTTCGCCCTGGTCGAGCACGATCAACGGGCCGAGGCGGGCGGCCTGCTCGCGCTCGCGCACACCCGCCAGGCTGCCGGCGATCTGCTGGGGGGATTGCGCCGCATAGCCCATGGCTTCCAGGAGTGCGCGCTGGACTTCGGGAGTGACTCGCTGCGGCTGGCCATTGGCATTCACCCAGTCCAGTTGCAGGCCGGCGGCATGGGCCAGTTCCGCGAGTTGCACGTCGCTCATGACACCGGTTCCAGCAGTGCCAGGGCGCTTCTCGGTGGCAAGCGGCCTTCCGCGAGGTCGACGCCTTGTACTCGATGGGCGAAAAGAATCTCCGCATTGTCGCTCACAGGTTCCAGGGCGACCGGGGACTCGCCCAGGTTGATCAGGATGTCCAGGCGGGTGCCATCGCCCATCTGCCATGCAGCACTGACCGCATGGGAACCCAATACACCGGCCGCCAGGGCGCGGCAGCCTCGCAGTCGCGGGATGATTCGGCCGTGGCGCAGGCTGAGCAGGTTCCGATAGAAGCCCAGGTATTCCCGATGCCGCAGTTGGTTGACCAGGTCGAGATCGGGGAGGCACCGGTTGAAGGTGCGGGCGGCGTTGGGATCGGGGATGTTCTCGCGCAAGGCGGCGTCGCTGAAGGCGGGGAACGCCGCGAACTCATTACGCCGGCCCTCACGCACCGCCGCTCCCAACGCTTCCGGGTGGTCGGTGAAGTAGAGAAATGGCTGCGTCGAACCCCATTCCTCGCCCATGAACAGCAGGGGAATCATCGGCGAGAGCAGCAACAGCACGGCAGCGGCCTTCAGCGCGTCCAGGTCGGCGAGTGCCGGCAGGCGTTCCCCGTAGGCGCGATTGCCCACCTGGTCGTGATTCTGCAGGAAAAGTACGAAGGCGCTGGGCGGCAGATGGGCGCTGGGCTCGCCCCGGGCGACCCCATTGCGGTCGGACTGCCCCTGGTAGGCGAAGCCTTCCCCCAGGCAGGTGGCCAGCTTGAGGGCCGGCGACTCGGCGAAATCCGCGTAGTAGCCGTGCCCTTCGCCGGTGAGGAGAACGTGCAGGGCATTGTGCGCGTCATCGTTCCACTGGGCATCGAAACCGCGTTCCAGGAGGCTGGCCTGGTTGAACTCGTTTTCCAGCACGAGGTGAACATGACGGTTGCGAGGGAGGGTCGTTCGCACCCGGTTGGCCAGTTCCAGCATGAACGCCGTGTCACGGATCGCATGCACCGCGTCGATGCGCAGCCCATCCATCCGGTAGTCCTGGAGCCACATCAAGGCGTTCTCGATGAAATACTCGCTGACCTCAGGCCGCCGGAAGTCGATGGCGTCGCCCCACGGCGTCTGGCGGTCGGCGCGGAAGAAATCCGACGCGTAATGGCCGAGGTAATTCCCTTCGGGACCGAAGTGGTTGTACACCACGTCCACCAGCACCATCAGCCCCAGCTCATGGGCGCGGTCGACCAGGCTGCGCAGGTCTTCCGGCGTCCCGTAGGAGGAATCCGGGGCGAAAGGCAGGACGCCGTCGTAGCCCCAATTGCGCTTGCCCGGGAACTCACCCAGGGGCATCAGTTCCACCGCCGTGACGCCCAGTTCAGCCAGGGTCGGCAGGTAGGCTTCCACTTCAGCGAAGCCCCCCAGCAGGCCGACGTGCAACTCGTAGATCACTGCCTCGTGCCAGGGACGTCCGCACCAGTCCGTCATGCGCCAGGAATAAGCCGCGGGATCGACCACCATGCTGAAGCCGTGGATGTCTCCGGCCTGTTTGCGCGAGGCCGGGTCGGGCACCCGGCGCTCGCCGTCGACGACATAGCGATATCCGGTATCCGCGCCGCACTCCAGTTCGCCGCCGAACCAGCCTCCGGGTTGCTCCGCCAGCGGGTGCAGGGAACCATCCATCAGCTCCACGGCTACGCTGCGGCAATCCGGCGCCCAGAGCGCGAAACGGGTGGTGCGCGGGCCGATCAGACGGGCTCCATGGAGCGGGTCGGTGATCACAGCGCGTCCCCTGCCTCGCACTGGCCGTCCACCAGCCGCTGGTACAACTCGTCATAAGGCCAGATCGTGCGGCCCCAGTAGAGGGGCGAATCCATGGCATGGGTGCGCATGGCGTCCAGCAACTCGGGATGCCGGTACACCGCCAGCGCACGATCGATGGCGTCCCGGTAGCTGTCCACCGTTTCATCCTCGAAATGGAAGCCGGTGACGCCGTCCTCGATGGTGTCCGCCAGGCCGCCCGTGCGATGCGCGATGGGCAGGGAGCCAAAGCACTGGGCGTACATCTGGCTCAGGCCGCAAGGCTCGAAGCGCGAGGGCATGAGCAGGAAGTCGCTGCCGGCGAACATCCGCCGTGCCACGGTTTCATCGAAACCAATGCTTACGCCGATCCGCCCGGGATAGCTCTCGCCCAGGTCGACCATTGCCTGTTCCAGCTCCGGTTCCCCCTGGCCGATCACGACGATGCTGCCGCCGGATTCGACGATATGGCCGGCCACATCGTGGGTGAGGTCGATGCCTTTCTGTTGCACCAGGCGGGATACCACGGCGAACAGCGGGCCATCGTGCATTTCCAGCTTGAAGCGCTCGCGCACATGGCGTGCGTTGGCTTCCTTGCCCTGCCAGCGGCCGGCGCTGAAACCTTCTACGAGATGGGGATCGCTGCGCGGTTCCCAACTTTCATCGATGCCATTGATGATCCCGCTCAACTGGCCATCATTGACCTTGGCCTGCAGCATGCCTTCCAGCCCACAGCCGAACAGGGGCGTGGTGATTTCCTGGGCATAGGTTTCGCTGACGGTGGTCACATGGTTCGAGTAGGCGATCCCGCCCTTGAGGAAGGACAGCTTGCCGTAGAACTCCAGGGCCTCGGACGTCAGGGCCTCGGCCGGGATGCCGAGTTCCGCGCTGCATTGCAGGTCGCACAGGCCCTGGTAGGCGAGGTTGTGGATGGTGAATACACGCGGCGTGTTCACGCCGTGCCAGGCCATGTAGGCGGGGGCCAGCGCGGCCGGCCAGTCGTTGGCATGGACCAGTTCCGGACACCAGCTGATGCAGGCCGTGCCGTCGGCAATCTGCGCGGCCGCCAGGCCCAGGCGGGCGAAGCGGATGTGGTTGTCCGGCCAGTCATGGCCGTGACCGTCGCCGTAGGGCGTACCTTCCCGCTCGTAGAGTTCGGGGCAGATCAGCAGGTAGACGATGAGTCCATCCGGAAGGTCCATCCGGCCGATACGACAAGGGGGCAGGGCGGCCAGACCGTTCACCTGCCCGATCATGCGAATGGGGTAGCCACTTTCCAGCACCTGCCGGTAACCCGGCAGCAACACGCGCATGTCGTGGTGAACGGACAACGCCTTCGGCAGCGCTGCCGAGACATCTCCCAGGCCGCCGACCTTGACCAGATCGGCCAGCTCCGATGTGACGAAGAGGATGCGCTTCTTGGTCGCCTGCAGGCTGCCCAGATGCAATTCGGCCTTGGGCCTGGGTTCGATGCAAACAGCAGCTTCTTCGACCTGGGCTGTGGCTACAGCATTTCCCATAATGTGCTCCGATTCGTCATGGACCATGTTTTGGCGATGCCCTTGGCCGGCAGGTTTCCCGCCGAACCCGGACGCGCACGTCTGATTTCCTTTTGTCCGGGCTCTTCGCAAGCCCTGTTGCCCATCTGTGAGTCGTGATGGCCCTGTACTGGGGCCCACACTTTTTGCTGACTGGCCGGATTCACTTAGGTTCGACTTATTTCTCACCTGCGCGGCCGTTTGGAGGGAAACCTGAACTTTGCCTATGAGGGTCATTCCATAAGGGCATGAGCGCGCCGGGCAAAGGGAGTACCGAACCATGCGTGAAATAGATGAAGTGGTGAGTTTTCTGGACAAGTACGGGCTGCGCCTGGCGACCGCCGAGTCCTGCACCGCCGGCCTGATGGCTTCGATGCTGGCGGAAGTCTCGGGCAGCGGGTCGGTGCTGATTTGCGGCTTCGTGGTCTACGCGCCCGAGGCCAAGGAGCGTCTTCTGGGGGTGAATCCCCGGACCATCGAGGCGTTCGGCCTTACCAGTGAAGAAGTGACACGCGAGATGGCCCTCGGCGCGCTGAAGGCCAGTCGGGCCGATATTGCGTTGGCCAATACCGGACTGGCCGAGGCCGATGGCGAGATGGATGGGGTGCAGTGTTTCGCCTGCGCCATGCGCGTGGAGGATCACGAGGGGGTGGTGAGCGAAACCGTTCGTTTCGAGGGAGAACGCAATGAGGTTCGCGAGGCGGCCGCCCGGCATGCGTTGCTGAATCTTCCTTATTACTACGAACGCCTGCGCCGGACCTGACCGCTATGGAACCTCGCCGCGAAGCCTGCAGCCGTTGCATCGTCACCTGTTCGGTGTGCATCACCAGTTTCCTGCTGATGGAGAACGAAGCGGACCGCCGCGCCATTCGTCGCTGCCGCGATCTCTGCGGCGAATGCATGGATACCTGCCGGCAGATGCTCGACCTGTTGGAGCATGAAAGTCGCTACGTGGAGAGCTACGGCCCCTTCTGCGCCGCGATGTGCCGACTCTGCGCCTCTGAATGTGGGCGCCACCAGACGGCCGAATGCCAGGATTGCAAAAAAACCTGCGAGGAATGCGCGCGGGTGTTCGACCGACGCCCGGCGCCCCTCGCTCCACCGTAGACGCGAGGACATCCCCATGAGCAAGCAGCACCGAAAGCATCCGTATCCTGACGCCCCCCAGTCGATTTCCAGCGGCGAAGACACGCAGACCGGTCGTACGACGGGCGGTAATGTCGGCAGCGATACAAACCGCGCCGAGAAAGCGCGCAAAGGCGGACAACATAGCCATGGAGGCAACCGCCCTTGAACCAGGATTGCGCCTTGCCATCACGGCAGGGCGCCGCTGCCTACCGTTGAAAATATTCCTTGAACCCCCGCGGGACCGGCTAGTCAGCATTCTGATGCCCACATCAGTAATGGAGCTGACACCATGATCAAGAAGTGCCTCTTCCCCGCCGCTGGCTACGGTACCCGCTTCCTTCCGGCAACCAAGTCCATGCCCAAGGAAATGCTCCCAGTGGTGGACACGCCGCTGATCCAGTACGGCGTACAGGAGGCACTGGACGCCGGCCTGACGCAGATTTCCATGGTCACCGGACGAGGCAAGCGCGCCTTGGAAGACCATTTCGACATTAGCTATGAGCTGGAGAACGAGATCTGCAATACCGACAAGGAGAAAGCCCTGGATGGCATTCGACGCCTGATTGACGAATGCTCGTTCTCCTACACACGCCAGACCCACATGAAAGGCCTCGGCCATGCCATTCTCAGCGGCCGCCCGCTCATCGGCGATGCGCCATTTGCCGTGGTGCTGGCCGATGACCTCTGCCTGAACCCCGGAGGGGACGGCGTACTGACCCAGATGGTCCAGCTCTACAACCAGTTTCGCTGTTCCATCGTGGCCATCCAGGAAGTGCCCGCCGGGGAAACCGGCAAATATGGCATCGTCGCCGGCGAGTGCATGCGTGACGGTCTGCTGCGTGTGGACCGGATGGTGGAGAAACCGCGCCCGGAAGACGCGCCTTCCAACCTGGCCATCGTCGGCCGCTACATTCTGACGCCCGACATCTTCGACCTGATTGCGGCTACCCCGCCGGGCGCGGGTGGCGAAATCCAGATCACCGACGCACTCATGAAGCAAGCAAGCCGTGGCTGCGTGCTGGCTTATCGCTTCAAGGGGCAGCGCTTCGACTGCGGCTCGGCCCAGGGCTATGTCGAGGCGACGAACTTCTGCTTCGAGAATTTCTACAAGCCCGCCCAGGCGGCGCGGCTGTCGCAGGCCCTGGAGCAACCGTTGAAAGTAGCCAGCGTGGCCTGACGCGGAAAGCCAGGACCGAACGGTCCTGGCTTCTTGCATCAATGCATGCGCGCGACGCCGCGCAGCAGGTTGGCACTGACCTTGTCAGCGTTGCAGGTGGCGAAGTTGGCCAGCGAGACGATTCCCACCAGCCGCTTGTCCCGGTTCACTACCGGCAATCGGCGTTTCTCCAATTGCGCCATGTTCTTCGCCACGTGGTCGATTTCCTCATCGTCATGGCAGTAGCAGAGTTCCGTGCTCATGATTTCGCTGACCGGGGTGCTCATGTTCAGCCCTTCGGCCAACGCGCGAATGACGATGTCCCGATCGGTCACCATGCCGGTCATCTGATCGTTCTCGCCCACCACAAGCGAGCCGATATCCGCCTGGCGCATGAGCAGCGCCGCTTCCTGCAAAGTGGTGGCGGGGCTGATGGTGCGCACTTCCCGGCTCATGATTTCACTGACTTTCATCGTAAACCTCCATATCTGGAAGGACATTCCCAGCTTTAGAAGAGCGGGTGGGGTGGGAGTTCGAGTTTGTTTGAGGACTGCAGACGGGCCTGTGGGGGCGATTCATTCGCGAAGTGGCAAAGCCCAGTGCCAGCCGGTGTCAGCCCTCACCCCAACCCTCTCCCAGAGGGAGAGGGGGCTGTCCGTGCCTGCGTTCAGTCAGCCGCGTGTTTCAGGATGACTTGTCCCTCACCAGCGTGAGTCACCCCTCGCCCTCTGGGAGAGGGGCCGGGGGTGAGGGTGGCGTGAGGCGTGCACCAATGACGCAATTGAAAATCACATTGAATCCCCAGCCACCACACCAGTCGACAGGAGTAGCACCGAGAACAGGGAGCGATTCCATGCCAACGCTTAACAAGACCATCGACCTCCTCAACCAACTATTGGTCGCCTGCGAAGGTGGGCGACTGGAGTACGGCGACATTGCCCGCGAATGCCGTAATCAGGACCTCCATCAACTGTTCGCCAGCCGCGCCCTGGAGTGGATGGTTATCCGCGAGCATTTGCGCGATCAGATCAAAGCCTATGGTGGGCGGCCGGCGTTGCACGCCAGCCTGGAGAGCGAGATCCATCGAGGTTGGGGAGGGCTAAGGGCGCTCATTGGGCGTGTCAGCGACCGGGCGCTGCTGGATGAGGGTTTGCGCATTGAAGCGTCGGTTCGCCAGCGCTTCGAAACGGTACTGGGGGAACAACTGGCACCCCCCCTGCGGCAGGAGCTGAACCACCAGTACCAACGACTGCTCGATCGCCAGGCGCAACTGCGCGTTCTCCTGGCGCAATGGTCACGGGCGCAACCGCGCTGATTCGCTGCCGGGAAAAGAGTTCGAACCATGACGGGACTGGTGCCCTCACAACTCTTGTGCGCCCCCTCAGCGTTCCTTCCCATTCGATCAATGGAGCAGTCCCATGAAAGAGAAACAGAATGGTCCGAAGAAGGACCGGCCCAGTGAGCTCGCCGGCACCGACACCCTCGACCGAAGCAACACCAATGCCAAGCTAGAGCAACTGGAAACCTTTCGCGAAGACGCCACCAACAAGGCACTGACCACCAACACCGGAACCCGCATTGCCGACAATCAGAACAGCCTCAAGGCGGGCGAGCGTGGTCCGACGTTGCTGGAAGACTTCATCATGCGGGAGAAGATCACCCACTTCGACCACGAGCGGATTCCGGAGCGGGTGGTGCATGCCAGGGGGGCTGCCGCCCATGGCTACTTCGAAGTGACGGAGCCGGTCGATGACCTGACCAAGGCCGACTTCCTCAGCCAACCGGGCAAACGCACCCCGGTGTTCGTGCGCTTTTCCACGGTGCAGGGGCCACGCGGCTCCGCCGATACCGTGCGCGATGTCCGCGGCTTCGCGGTGAAGTTCTACACCGATGAGGGCAACTTCGACCTGGTGGGCAATAACATGCCGGTGTTCTTCATCCAGGACGCCATCAAGTTCCCGGACTTCGTCCATGCCGTGAAGCCCGAGGCGCACAATGAAATCCCGACCGGGGCTTCGGCTCACGACACCTTCTGGGATTTTGTCTCGCTGCAGCCTGAGTCGGCCCATATGGTGCTCTGGACCATGTCCGATCGAGCGATCCCCGTCGGTTTTCGCGCCATGCAGGGATTCGGGGTGCACAGCTTCCGTCTGGTCAACGCCAATGGCGTGACGCGCCTGGTGAAGTTTCACTGGCGCCCCAAGGCCGGTGTCTGCTCGCTGGTCTGGGACGAAGCGCAAAAGCTCTCCGGCAAGGACCCGGACTTCCATCGGCGCGGGCTCTGGGAGGACATCGAAAACGGCCTCTACCCAGAATGGGAGCTGGGGCTGCAGGTCATGGAAGAAGACGACCAGTTGAAGTTTGGCTTCGATCTGCTCGACCCGACCAAGCTGGTTCCCGAGGAGCTGGTGCCGGTGCGCGTAGTGGGGCGCATGGTGCTGGATCGCAACCCGGATAATTTCTTCGCTGAAACCGAACAGGCCGCCTTCCATGTCGGCAACATCGTGCCCGGCATCGATTTCAGCAATGACCCACTCATGCAAGGCCGGCTGTTCTCCTATACCGACACCCAGCTGTTGCGCCTGGGCGGCCCCAACTTCAATGAAATCCCCATCAACCAACCGCTGTGTCCTTTCCATAACAACCAGCGCGATGCGCCCCATCGCCAGCAGATCAATCGCGGGCGGGCACCTTACGAACCCAATTCCATCGACAACAACTGGCCGCGTGAAACCGCGCCGGCCGCCCGACAAGGCGGTTTTTCCTCGTTTCACGAGCCCATGGCCGGAACCAAGGTTCGCGTGCGTTCCAGCAGCTTCGACGACCACTTCTCCCAGGCTGGCCTGTTCTGGCGGAGCATGAGTGGTCCGGAGCAGGATCACATCGTGGCCGCCTACAGCTTCGAGCTGGCGAAAGTCGAGCGTGTCTATATTCGCGAGCGCCAAGTGAAAGAGATCCTCGTCAACATCGATCCGGCGCTGGCACAACGCGTGGCAGAAAACCTGGGAATCGACCTCGCGGGCGTGAAGCCGACCGTATTCCAGGCGAATGCCCAGACAACCTCGCCGGCCCTCAGCCAGACCAATCTGCTGCCGCTGGATATCAAGGGACGCCGCGTGGCGATCCTGGTCGCGCCCGGCTGCAAGGAATCGGATGTGACCACGGCCGTAAAAGAATTGAAGAGCCAGGGCGCGATCCCGAAGCTGATAGGCCCATCGCTCGCGCGTATCCAGGGCGCAGGTGGCGGCTGGTTGCAACCGGAAGCCACCTTTGCGGGATCACCGTCGATCACGGTGGACGCCGTGTTCGTACCCTGCGGCCCGGATGCCGTGAAAGCCCTGGAGAGCAATGGCGATGCCGTGCATTACCTGCTGGAGGCTTACAAGCATCTCAAGCCCATTGCGTTGAGCGGCGCCGCGACGCGACTGGTGCAGGACCTGGGGCTGAAGGAGGACGACGGACTGAGCGCTGGAGATGACCTCGATCCGCTGATCGCCAGCTTCTTCGTGGCCCTGCGTGCGCACCGTACGTGGGCGAGGGAGCCCTGGGCCAAGAAGATACCGGCCTGAAGCGCACCGCTTGGCTCTTGCCCTTCTAGGAGCGAGCTTGCTCGGGAAGCTCCTGAGCCCGCCCGTTCGCGAGCAAGCTCGCTCCTACGGGGGCGTGCCGAGACAACGTGCGCCGATAGGCACCGGCTCATTTCGGGCGCGGGTCCTGCAATCCCTGACGCGGGCTGGCCAGCCGGCCGCCCCTGGCATCGGCGACGGTACGGCTGACGGCCTGGGCGACGATGCGCACTTCCTGTTGCAGGGCCATGTCGCTGTCCAGTTCCTCGTGGCTGGTTGCGTAGGGCTTGTAATAGCCGATGTAGCGTTCGAGCCGGGCGTTGAAGCCGGCATCGTGGAGGCCCATCCAGTCGAGCCAGTCGGAAAGGGCACGGCGGGACTCTTCGATGCCTGCGACGTCACCATGCACCACCAGGCCGTAAACGCGACCTTCAAGATGCTTGGGGTAGTGCCAGCCATCAAGTTCGACCTGCTTGGCCAATGCGGCGTCCTTGCCACCGGTCGAGGTGGGGTCGGGGTTGCCACCATCGGCGCAGACAAGTCGGTCGATCATCAGCTTCAATGGGCTGGGTGACTGATACCAGTACACCGGCGTGATGATGATCACCGCGTGGGCCGCCACCCAGCGCTCGTAGATTTCCGCCATCCAGTCATTGGTCTGGCCCAATGCGGGGTTGGGATAGCAGCTGCACGGCCAGTGGCAAAGGGGCATGGCTGTGGAGACGCAGCCCTTGCAGGGATGGATGTGCAGGCGGTATTCGGACGTGATCCGGCTGAGATCGAGGAGGTCGGTTTCCACCTTGCCCCTGGCCAGTTCGTCGGCGGCGATACGCGCCAGCCGCCAGGACTTGGAAACCTCGCCAGGACAGGTCCCATCATTACGCGAAGAGCCGATGATCACGAGAACCCGCGAGGGCGTGGAAGGGTCTTTCTGCCGGTGTTCGGCGCGCTCCAGGGCCTCGCGGGTGGCCCTCCATTCATCCGACAAGAGGTATTCAGGGTCGGCGTAGCCACTGCCTGCAGGGTGCGTCCGGGGGGCTTTGCGACCTTCCTGATAGGCCTCCCAGGCGATGGCTTCGATGCGCTCCAGTGCTTCCCGTTCGGCGAAGAAGGCAGGATCGGAAAACGATTCCCTGAAGCGTTGGCGGAAGACTTCCGGTGAGACGCGTCCAGTTGCCTGGCCTTTGCGCGGCTGAATGCCCATGGCGATCACCTCGTGAAATCCGGTTCTCCTATTCCGAATCGCGCCGCTTGGCCAGGGTTCAACCTTGCTGACGGCGAGCCTTTTTTCTTCATGCAGGATGCAACGGACCTGGAGAACGATCGTGCAAATCGCTGCTGGCTAGACGCCATGGGGCGACGCAGAGGCTTGGTTTCGCAGCCTTCACCGCGACGGGGGAGCGGCACGGTTGATGCTGGACTAGAGAACCACCACCCGTCAGGACTTCCCAAAATGACTTCCCTGGATGTATTCACCGAGGCGTTCCCGCAATTCCATGTCGACCTCAAGCCCCGCCCAGACGGGACTTTGCTGCTCGTACTCGAAGGTGAAACCGGCCTGCCGCTGCGCAAGGCGATCAGCGGCCATGCGCTGCACGACGAAGACTGTGCCCGAGCGATCATCCGGGAGCTCTTGCGCGAGATGAAGTTATCGAATGGCGAGGCCATCTGGCATGCGCGCGGCGTCGATTGGGTATCGCGTGAACTGCCGACCTACTATGGCGGCGGGCTCCACGTGACCGCTGCCAAGACACTGGTTGCACGCCGCAAGGTGGAGCACGAACGGCGTCTGGCCGCGAGATAACGCCGGCAGACGAGCACGCCACGGTCAGACCCGATCGTGGCGTTCTTTTTCACGGGGAGGGATGCGCGGGTCAGGCTCCTCGCGAGGCGGGCTGTCTGGCGTCACGCCTGGCGGCTCTTCTCGTTCGATCTGGGAGCCCGGGTCTTCGTTACCCGGATCGTCGATCACCGGTTGCTCAGGGAGCGGTCGTTCTTCAGTTCCCATAATCTTTCACCTCTCGAGTGATGGAGGCGACGGGGCGAGTTCAAACCGTCAGCAGTTCGCATTCCTCGGCGCAAAGCTGGCATGCCCTGGCGCATTCCTGGCAATGGTTACTGCCCTGCATCGCGCATTCTTCGCCGCAATCGATGCACGCCATGAGACACACATGGCCCATGGCGGAGGCGTATTCGCTTTCGCGGATCATCAGCGTAGCGCAGGCACGACAGATGTCGGCGCAGTCACGGCACAGCTGGATGCAGCGGGTGAGGGTGGTCGCCCGATCTTCGGTGAGGCAGGCCGCCATGCAGCTTTCACAGGCGGTAGCGCAGCTGTTGCATGCGGTGATGCACGTCTGGAAACGATGTTCGTCGGTCATGACGATATCTCCTGTGGCTTGAGTTCCCCGGATCGGGTGAAGAGTCGATACAGACAGGCAATTCCCATCGCCAGCACGGCACCGATCAAGGCCAGGGCCATGTCCTTCTGTGAATCCCATTTATCGTTCTGAGCCGCGATGAAGCGGGCGGACTTGTCACCGCCGACGTATTCGCCGCCGAGCCACTCGATCATCTCGTAGCCGGCCGAAGTGGACAGGATGAGGTTCATCGCCAGGAACGTAGCGGCAAAACCCCGCAGCGGCGTGAGGCGGACCAGCAGTTCGCGAACGGGGTAGACGAGCAACAGCCCATAGGCGAAATGCGCGAAGCGGTCGAACTGGTTGCGCCGCCAACCCAGCACGTCGTTGATGTCATGGCCAAGGAGGCTTTTGCTCCACTGCTCGTAGGGCACCAGCGAATAGGTGTAGTGCGCGCCCACTTCGTGGATGCAAAGAAAGGCAAAAAGCAGCAAGGCCGAGCCATTGGACATTCGCAGTCGCTTCCAGCTGCACGCCATTATCGCCATCAGGGCGAACACCAGGCCGTTCTCCATGGCCCAGTCCTGGCGGTCCTTGGGTGCGATGGCCAGGAAGGCAAAGAACGCCAGGAAGAGGATCAGCAGGGCCCACTGCAGGCGTCGATCCGTGGCGCCCATGTAGTCACGCACGGGGTTTGGGTCTGCGCCGTGGCGGTTCTCGCCAGGTCCGGTTCCAGTCATCTCGCCAGACTCCACCGTTCGGGTATGGCCCCTTGCTACATGGGAGGCGCCCGGCCCGCGAACGTTCGGAGTTTTTTAGTGCCATCACGCGCTACGCTGCAGCGGTATCGGTGTGAACTTTGCCGGGAAACCGAGCTTCCATACCTGTAACGCAGTCTTTTGCGGTACAGCACTGGAGTGACGACATGCCCCTTCTCGACCCTGGCGAACGGGAAGAGCGACAAACGCCGGTGAGTGAAAACCTCCGCGTGCAGCAGGCTCACTGGCGCTTCGAGCAGATCGGCTTCTACGTCCTGCTGCTGGTGATGCTCCTGGCGCTGCTAGGGCTTTTCTCCAAGGGCGGCCTGAGCCTGACCCACGCGCAAACGGTGTCCGGCAGCCTTGCGGTGGAGTACCAGCGATTCCTGCGCAATGGCGCCACATCGAACATCGTGCTGACGGTGCGGGGCAAACCCGGGCAGGTCTCACGAATACAGATCAGCGGTGCCCTGCTCGATGGCGTGACGGTGGAAAGCATCGTCCCGCCGCCCCGCGCGGCGGCGACTTTCGCTGGCGGCGGCCTGGAATTGACGGTCCGCCCCGATGCCACTGGCCAGGCGCGTATCCACCTGGCATTGCGCAGTGACGGCGTGGGGAGTTACCGCTCGCAGCTGCAGGCCAATGGCGAAACGGTGAAGCTCTATCAGTTCATCTACCCCTGACCCTTCTCGCGAGGCTCCCATGGACTCCGTATTGCGTGCTTTCGCCCTCTACCTGGCCTTGCTGGTGATCTTCAGGATCGCCGGCCGCCAGTCCCTGTCGGAGTTGACCATGTTCGACTTCGTGTTGCTGCTGATCATCAGCGAAGCCACTCAACAAGCCCTGCTGGGCAACGACTTTTCGGTAACGAATGCACTGTTGGTGATCGGGACATTGATCGCCATCGACATTGGGCTCTCACGGATCAAGCGGCGCTGGCCCGTGGTTGATCTGTGGCTGGAGGGCGCGCCGCTGGTATTGGTGGAGAAGGGCATCGCCTTGCAGGGCCGCCTCAAGGCGGCTCGACTGAATGTTGAGGACATCCTCGAATCAGCGCGGGAAAAGCATGGTTTGGAGCGGCTCGACCAGATCGATTTCGCGATCCTGGAGAAGAACGGAAAGATCTCGATCATTCCCAAGGAGAAGTGATGCTTCCGAATCCGCGCGCCGAACGTTCGCCAGCAAGCTGGCTGCTACAGGGGCGGTGGCCCGGGGAAGTCTCCATGCCGCTTCGGAACGTGTAGGAGCGAGCTTGCTCGCGAAGAATCCGCGCTCGGGACGTTCGCCAGCAAGCTGGCTCCTACAGGGGCGGTGGCTCGGGGAAATCTCAATGCCGCTTCGGAA
>MTEW01003112.1_pt5 | contig 113207 bp, 98 predicted proteins | sample 1042681 | NCBI WGS metagenome assembly MTEW01 (sample SAMN06185811, study PRJNA358809) | soil metagenome | isolation source: soil biostimulated with citrate as carbon source | place: India | collected 2015-05-23 | reverse complement strand
GATTAGCTGCTGTTTTTGCGCATCAATGGCTTGCTCAAGTTGCTGCTTGGGCGCTTCAATTAATTGCTGCTTTTGCGCATCTATCGCCTGCTCAAGTTGTTGTTTGGGCGCATCAATTAGCTGCTGTTTTTGTGCCTCAAGAGCTTGCTGCAGCTTCTGTTGCGGCTGTTCAAGTAATTGTTGTTTTTGCTGTTCCAGTTGCTGTTGCAGTAATTTTTCCGGATTGCTGGCCATTTTGGCGTAATCTACCAGCTCATCTGGCCACACTGGCAGCACGGCTTTCGCCTTTTTCTCTACCGCTTCGGCAAAAATCTCTGTAACACCGCCTTTACTGATTAATACCGCCATCTGGTTGGTTTCGGCATTCCAGACAAAGCCCGCTTTTTCAGCCAGCTGCGGCAGCGGCGTATAGTTGGACGCAACATAAAACAGCGGCCCTTGCTGTTTGATCTCATCTGCCGTGTTCAGCAAAGATACTGCCGTTTGGTAATGCTCGCCCAGTAAGGGTTCCAGCCGCTTTTTAATCAGCGGTTGCTCAAATAAATTCACTTCCTTGGGATCGAGGCCAACCATTGGCTTCATAATGGCCCACATCAGCTGGCCCTGTGGTGACAGTAACAAGGCTGGCGCGACGCAGGCGCTTAATAATAACGCCGCTAATAACAACAAGCTTAGGCGCACGGCTGCGCACTTGTTTACGACATAAGTGAACATAGTTTTTGGGTACCTGAATGGTGTTGGGATTGGGGTTGAATTGAGCCGGAACCGGATCGCGCGCACTCTAGCACGGCGCTGAACTTTTCGCCAGCGCTAGTACATTCAGCCCGATGCCTGCTGTTGCAAATAAGCAATAAATCCCCGCGCCGTCGCGCTTTGCGGGGTATCCCGGCGCCAGACTAGGTACCATTGCCGGACTATTGGAAAGCCGGCGACATCCAGTATCCTTAGTCCGTTTGTGGTGCTTGACCAGGCCGGTTGATTGACGGCCAAATCTGACAGCACCGCAATACCAAGCCCGGCCGCTACCGCATGTTTAATCGCCTCGTTACTGCCCAGGCTCATCATAATATTCGGCTGAAATTGTTGCTCGGCAAAAAACTGTTCTGTCACTTTGCGGGTACCGCTACCGGCTTCCCGCATTAACCAGCGTTCGCTGCTAAGTTCGTTTAGGCGCAACTTTTTATTGCTTAGCGGATGGTTCGCCGGGGCTATGACAATCAAGTTATTGGTTTGAAAGGCCTGGCTGTCCAAATCCAGCTCTGCGGGCGGTAGCATCATCACCGTCAGATCATCCAGCCCTTGGCTTAGTCGCTGCACAATACGATCGCGGTTTTCGACACTGAGCTCAATTTCAATACCTGGATAGGCACGCGCGAAAGGGCCCAGCAGATCCGGGACAAAGTATTCGGCTGTGGTGACCGCGGCAATTTTTAGCTTGCCGCGCACCAAACCATGAATTGCCGCCAGCTCTGATTCCAGCCGCTGCCAGCAGCCAGCAAGCTCGCGTACCGTTTGATACAGCAGTTCGCCGGCCTGCGTTAAGCGGATTTGACGGCCACTTTGCTCAAATAAGGACTCGCCCAGGGTTTCTGCCAGCTCTTTCAGTTGTACTGACACCGTAGGCTGACTGACAAAGAGCTCACGCGCAGCCTGGGTTACCGATAACAAGCGGGCACTGGCTTCAAAGGCGCGCAGTTGTTGCGGCGTAATACGTTGAAAACGGGCGAGGGTACTGGCTGGCATCGCTATGTCGGATCTGGTTGGCTGATATATAGATTTTAAGCTATGGATAAGATTAAAACTAAATATTTTTCTTAATGATTTAACTGCTCTACAGTGCCGGCATAGCAACCACAGTCGGAGTAGTTCAGATGCAAGCTAAGCAACAGCTAAACTCAGAGGCAACAGAGCAGTGCGAAAAGGTAGCGGTAACCGTCGCACTGGGCGATGGGATAGGGCCAGAAATCACCCGGGCCACGCTGGATATTCTGGCCGCTGCCGGCGCCAGAATTGCCCCTGAATATATTGATATTGGTGAGAAGCTTTATCTCTCTGGTCACAGTTCAGGAATCGCGCCAGATGCCTGGGAATCGTTGCGCCGCACCAAAGTCTTTCTCAAGGGGCCTGTGACAACGCCAGCCGGCGATGGCTACAAAAGCCTTAATGTGACCATCCGTAAAACCCTGGGTTTGTACGCTAATGTAAGGCCCTGTGTCAGTTATGCCCCCTTTGTGGCGACCCTGCATCCTAAATTAGATATCGTCATAGTGCGGGAGAATGAAGAAGATCTGTACGCGGGTATCGAGCATCGTCAATCTGATGAAGTTTTTCAGTGCCTGAAGCTGATTAGCCGCCCGGGCTGTGAAAAGATTGTACGCTATGCCTTTGACTATGCTCGCAGCCATGGCCGAAAAAAGGTCACCTGCATGGTCAAAGATAATATTATGAAGATGACAGATGGCCTGTTTTATAAGGTGTTTCAGGAGATAGCCGCAGAGTATCCTGATATTGCGACCGAACGCTATATTATTGATATCGGCGCAGCACGCTTGGCGACCCAGCCGCAACGTTTTGATGTGATTGTGACGCCCAACTTATATGGCGACATTTTAAGTGATATCGCAGCCGAGATGACCGGCAGTGTCGGCCTGGCCCCCAGCGCCAATATCGGTGAACAAATTGCCATGTTTGAAGCTATTCATGGCAGTGCGCCGGATATCGCCGGGCAGGGCGTGGCAAACCCCAGTGGCTTATTACTGGCAGCGGTAATGATGCTGGTGCATATCGGTCAGGCCGAGGTGGCAGCGCGGGTGCATAATGCCTGGCTGGCAACCCTGGAAGAGGGGATCCATACCGCCGATCTGCAGGGTGAGCAAAGCCAGCAAGTTGTTAGCACAGCAGGCTTTGCTGAGGCCGTCATTGCCAGGCTGGGGCGCTTGCCGCAGCGCTTTACGCCGGTGCAGTATCAGAGTCAACCGCGTCAGCCGGCAGTAAAGAGCCTGTATAAGCGGGCGACACCAGCGCATAAGGTACTATTGGGTGTCGACATCTTTTTGCATGAACGTAACTTTACACCGGAGCAGCTGGCCAGCCGTTTACTGGCACTGAGTAAAGGTATTTTGCATCTACAGATGATCACTAATCGTGGCGTTAAGGTGTGGCCGGAAGGCTTTCCGGAAACCTTCTGTACCGACCACTGGCGCTGCCGTTTTATGCCGGCCCAATCGACACAATTCACGCAACTGCCACAGGAGGTTAAACAGCAGGATATTGTGCAACTGCTGCAAACATTAACCCAGGCCGGGCTGGATGTGATGAAAACCGAGAACCTGTATAGTTTTAACGGTGAGCGCGGTTTCGCACTGGGGCAGGGGCAGTAGCCACGGTAAGATGGTTAATCCGGGGCAAGATGTCAAAGCCTGCGTTGCCGCAGGCTTTAATCAGTAATGCTTTGCCACACCCTCGCTAGACTCTGAATTGTCCGGCCGACTGCCCCAAACTCTGTGCCATACCAAGTAACTGGCGGGTACTACTGGCGACCTGGGAAATGGCGGTACTGTTTTCCTCGGCGGCGGCACTAAGTCTGGAGATACTATTTGCCAAAGTTGCAGATACTGTGGTTTGTTCTTCCGCCGCTGTTGCGGTTTGGGTCATTAAATCTTTTAGCACGGCCAGACGCTGATAAATGTCATTTACAGCGTTTGCCATCGCCTTAGATTGTTGTAGTGTTTGTTGAGCGGCTTCGCTGCAAAAGCCGCTATGCGTCGCCAGAGACGCCGCTTTACCAGTTATGCCGTTGAGTACTGAAGATATCTCTTTAATCGCTTCCTGCACCCGAAAGGCCAGCTGCCTGACTTCATCAGCCACCACGGCAAAGCCGCGGCCATGTTCGCCGGCACGCGCCGCTTCAATAGCGGCATTTAAAGCCAGCAAATTGGTTTGTTCGGCAATGCTGTTGATGACGCTAAACACCTGACCAATTTTGCGACTATCCTGGTCCAGCTCACCGACTTCGTGATGAATGTGGGCAAAGCGGGTCAAGGTTTGTTGTAAGCTTTCACTGGTAGCGTTGAGGGCGGCGGTAAGCTGTAGGCTGGAATTGTTGCAGCCTTTTACTTCATCGGCGGCATAGGCCGTATTTTTACCGATTTCGGCGGCGGCATAGCTCATTTCTTCAACTGCTGTGGCCAGCATATCAGTCTCACGGGCCTGCAGTTGGATACTGCCATCCGCCTGGGTAATGGCTGCTGAATTTTGGGTTGCAGTATTTTCCAGCTCCCGGCTGATACCCAGCAGCTGCGAAATCAAACCTTTAAGCGTATGTTGCATTTTTGCCAGCCAACCCATCACATGGCCGGGTTGTTCGGGTACCATTAACTCAGTGGTAAAGTCGCCGGACGCAATGACACTGGTAAGCTGGCACATGTGCTCCGGCTCACCGCCCAGCGGCCTGATCACTAAACGACACACCAGCTCGGCGGCCAAAATCGCCAGCAATAAAGCGGCCAGGCTAATACCAATACCGGTAAATAGCATGCGGCGGGCTGGTGCTGCGATTTCGGCCACGTCAATTTCCGCCAGTAGCGCCCAGCGTACACCGAACACATTTACCGGGGCAAAGGCTGATAACACGGCATTGTTGTTGTAATCGATAACTTGCATAACGCCACTCTGCCCGGCTAGCGCCTCTCGCACTGCCTTAGTATCCACGCCGTTTGCGGCGACGGTACCACGAAAAGAGGCCTGAATATTGCGTTGTTGCGGATCGAGATAGGAATCTGAGCGCATTCTGAAATCGCTGCCAACCAGATAAGTTTCGCCACTGTCACCCATACCAGCGCGAATTTGCATCACACTATTGATCTTATCAATAGACAACTGAGCGGCAACATAAACCCGCTCCTGATTAAGCGTAATCGCTTTGCCAAGAAAGGCAGCGGCTTCATTATTCGAGGGGGCATAGGGCGAGAAATCTTCCATCAGCACCTGATTATCCTGAGCCCGCAGTTGCTGAAACAACCGGCCAAGACCAGAGTCGCGGTAGGGCCCATGTTGCAGATTGGTGTGCAGATCGGACTCTCGCGTCACAGTGTAAATAATGTCACCAGCACTGTTTATGACAAACAGATCATAAAATCCAAGCTGTTGATTAATAGCGCTAAAAAATGGCGTTAGACTCTCAGTTTGCTCCAACTGCGGTAACTCGGCCACTGCACTGGCCGCAACTTCTAATCCGGCGCGAAAATCATCCAGCATGGCAGCGATATTTTGCTCTTTAATTTCCCGCACTGCGACTAAACGCGATTCGGCTTCTCGAAACAGTTCAGTGCGACCCAGCAGGGTAATCACGGTAGTGGCAACGAGTAGGGGTAACAGGACGATACTAAGGCTAATGATCTTTATTTTCTGACTAAAACCCATTTTCAACTCCCTGATGATACGTTTTAGATACCAGAAGAATAAAGCATTGTTTCTTTAAAATAACAATGATGCATAAAAAATTTAATTTTTAAAGCAGGAAGGTGCGCAGCCAGATGTCGCGGGAAAACGATATCGTTAAAAGATATTTAACTCTGGTTGTTGGCAAGAGTGATAATGATCTGTGCCCTAAACGTATGCCCTGAAAAGGCGCAGTTAAACCCCAGATGATGTAGCTCCGTAATGCGTTTTACGATTGACAGACCCAAACCTGAGCCTGTCAGATCCTGATGCCCGGGAGCGCGGTAAAAGCGTTGTCCCAAAACATCATTATCCACTGCGACTAAGCATTGATTCTGTATTGTCAGTACAATCTTATTATTTAAACCCGGCTCAAGGCGCAGTACTACCTCTGTATCTGCTGGCGCATACTTGGCGGCATTTTCAAACAAGTTACGCAGTGCTACCTGTAACAGTGTCGTGTCTACCTGCACCTGATAACCCGCAGCCCGGCAAGCAGCAAGATCGTCTAGTTGCCAGATAACTTTTTGCAGCAGCGCTGGAGCGACCTGGTGCAGGCTGGTTTCCAATAAATCTGCGAGTGGTTGCGGCCGCAACGCCAGTTTCGGGTGTTCTAACCGCGCCAGCGCCAACAGTTGATTGGTCAGATGGCTCATCCGTTCACTGCCTTGTTTAATGGCGGTCACCGCCGCATCCTGTTCCGCATTAAGTGCTGTTTGTGCCAGATTTTGGGCATGCAAACTGATAATACTCAGTGGCGTGCGCAGTTCATGCGAGGCATCAGCAATAAAGCGTTTTTCGTGTTGCATATGCTGCTCAATCGCTGCCAACAGCTGATTAATAGCAGTGACAACCTGAGTCAGTTCAGCCGGCATTGGACTGACGATAGGTTTTAGTTGCTCAGGTTTGGTATGAGTGAGTTGCTGTTGCAGTTGTTTTAGCGGCTTTAAACCGCGGCGTACCAGATAAAGGGTTAGCAAACTGAGCGGTAAAATCAAAAACAGAATCGGATGGATCTGGGTTAGGGCGATGCTATAGCTCAGCTCCTCGCGCACCGCTTCGCGCTGACTGCTAACGATTTGTACCCCCAGCTCATCCAGACGCAGGGTAAAGTTGATCCACAGATCACCGTTCTCAGTGTGATATTCGCTAAAACCGGTTTTACGAACCGGCCGCATTGGCTGTTGCAGATTAGCGGTATGCAGAATCAACTGCTGCTCGTCACGCCAGATCTGGATCGCGATATTGCTCTCATATTTGTAGCCGGTAAGAAAGCGCTCACTAAGCTCAGCCTGACCTTTAACCAGCTCGTCCAGATGCGCCACTGGTATCAGCACTGGTGTTTCCTGCTGTAATAATGTCGGATTAGCCTTTAGTACTCCTGCGGTTAAGCGGGCGCTTTGCGCCAGCTGGGCATCAAAAACCTCATCGATTTCATGCAGGCTTTGCTGATAGCTGATATAGCCGGTCAAACTCAGGACGGCGATCACCAGTAAATTGAGTAATAGGACTAAGCGGCTTTGAATACTCAGTGGCTTCATACTTGTCCCGGTAACAGGTAGCCGATGCCGCGCACGGTTTTAATCAGCTCCGGGTGCAGTTTTTTGCGCAGATTATGAATATGTACTTCAATGGCATTACTTTCGGTATCGCCATCCCAGCCCACACTCAGCTCTTCCAGATGCTGGCGGCTTAAAATCTTATCTTTGTGCTGCATAAAGTCTTTTAACAGCAAAAATTCGCGCCGGGTTAAACTTACCGTTTTTCCTGCATATTCGCAGCTATGTTTCACTAAATCGAGCAGCAGTTCGCCATGTTGCAACACATCGTGCCGCCGCTCGGCTTTGCGGCGTAGCAGTACCCGAATGCGCGCTTCTAACTCCCGCACATCAAAGGGTTTTACCATATAGTCATCAGCGCCGTTATTTAACACTTGCAGCTTGGTATCAATTTGATCCAGCGCCGTGAGTACCAGCACTGGCAGTTGATGCTGCTGCGCACGCAGCTGTTGTAAGAGTTTACCGGCAAAACCATCAGGTAGGCCTAAATCCAGGATCATTAAATCAAAATCAGCATTATTCAGTGCCTGCAGTGCTTGCTTACCAGTGCGGCAATGTTCGGTTTGATAACTGGCCCGCGCCAAGGCTGTAACTATGCCCTGTGCCAGTAAGTTATCGTCTTCTACCAGTAAGATCCGCATGCCAGTTATCCGTTTAAGGTCAATCTGTTAACTATAACCAGATTAACGTGACTTTCTTAAGAAAATCTTAAGTTTTTCACCCTAAGCTGGTGCCACCTTCCTGTTGGAGCCCGATTAATGACTAGCTTACTGCATCCGATAAAACGCGCCGGCCCTTATTTGCCGTTACTGGTTTTTATGGTGGTGACACTACTGCTGTTAAGCGCTAGCCGGCTTGGCCTAGTGCTTTGGCAATTCGACAGGGTAACGGCTGCAGCTGATATTGGCATCATATTACTGCAGGGAGTCAGAGCCGATCTGATTTTTATTGGCCTGTGGCTGGCGATACCTTTATTACTGGCGCCATTGCTGGCGCGAAAGAGCAGTTTTAAGGTCTGGCTACAGCTAAATCATCTCTGGTTATTGCTGGGGCTGGCACTGGTGCTGTTGCTGGAAGTCTCTACGCCGCAATTTATTTTGCAATATGATGTCAGACCGAACCGGCTCTATATCGAATATTTAAAGTATCCGAAAGAGGTGTTTGGTACCCTATGGCAAGGCTATCGTGGCATGCTACTGGGTGGTGTGCTAGCCTTACTAGCGTTATTGTGGCTAGGTAATCTGCTGCTGCATCGGGTATTAGTACAAACCCGACCTTTTGCCCGTTATCGTACTTTGCTAATTAGCTGGCCGCTTTTGGTATTGCTTGCCTTTGCAGCTATTCGCTCCACCACGGAGCACCGCCCAGCCAATCCGGCGCTGTTTGCCATTACCGGCGATGCGATGGTGAACTCGCTGATTATCAACTCGCCATACTCAGTGCTATACGCCATCTATAGCCTGAAACATGAAGCCCGCTCCAGTGAGATCTATGGCACGTTGCCGCAGCAGGACATGCTTGAGTTGGCGCTGGATTGGCCGTGGTTAAAACACCTGGAATTTGATGATCCACAATTACCTACTCTGGCACTGCGCCAGCCGGCAAAGGAACGTGTGCAGCCGCTTAACCTGGTGATTATTCTGGAAGAAAGCCTGGGCGCAACCTTTGTGAAAAGTCTGGGTGGCTTGCCGGTAACGCCGGAGCTGGAACAGCTCAAAAACGAAGGCTGGTGGTTTGAAAATATGTATGCCACCGGCACCCGTTCGGTGCGTGGTATTGAAGCTGTGGTGTCTGGTTTTCCGCCGACGCCGGCGCAAAGTGTGTTAAAATTCTCCGGCGCGCAGCAAGGCTTCTATACTCTGGCCAGCACCCTGCAGCAGCAAGGCTTTCATACCAGCTTTGTCTATGGTGGCGAAGCGCATTTTGACAATATGCGCGGCTTTTTTACCGGTAATGGTTTTAGCGAAGTGATCGATTTACCGAAAATGACGAAGCCGGAGTTTGTTGGCAGCTGGGGCGCCAGTGATGAAGATTTATTTAACGCGGCGGCTAAACATTTAGCGGAAATGTCCGCTCAGCAAAAGCCATTCTTCAGTTTGATTTTTACCTCGTCCAATCATGAACCCTTTGAATTTCCAGATGGCAAAATTGCTTTGTATGATAGCGAGAAAGCGACCGTCAATAATGCAGTAAAATATGCCGACTATGCGCTGGGCCAGTTTATTGCAAAGGCAAAACAGCAAGTGTATTGGCACAATACGCTGTTTGTTATCGTCGCCGACCACGATAACCGGGTGTATGGTAATAGTTTGGTACCGGTACATAAATTTCAGATCCCGGCGCTGATGTTAGGTGCGGATCTCAAGCCAAAAACTATTAGCAGCCTGGCCAGCCAGATTGATTTAGCACCTACGATCTTATCTTTAATGGGCATCAGTACTGAAACGCCGCTACTGGGGCGGGATTTTAGCCGCGATGCTGAGTCGCCAGGGCGGGCATTGCTGCAGTTTGATCAGTACTTTGCGCTGTTAGAGCAGCAAAGCGCCAGCGAAGCAGCAGTGACGATATTAAAACCAGATGGTAGCAGTGTTGCTGCGCGCTATTTGCTTAAGGATAAACAACTGGTGCTGACAGATGCTGCTGCTGAACCCACAGCACAGCGCCGGGCACTGGCGCAGGTGTTACTGCCGTCCTGGTTATATAGGGAGCAGCGCTATCGCTTAGTAACAGAGTGATGGCGGTGGGCCCAATTAAAAATGCCGGCTAAACCGGCATTTTACGTTTTAAGCTACAGCTGACCTTAGTTATTAATATTTTGCCCGCACCGGGCTTAGCTTTTAACTTTGCTACGCGCTTTAGTCAGCGCCAGCTCAATCTCTTGCCGGCGTCCGGCATCGGCGTCTTCACGGCCGGGGCGCGGCGGCGCCAGCAAGGCTTTTTCCAGTACCGCCACGGCGGCCTTATATTCTTTTTGTTGCAGCAAGAAATCACCGTAAAAATAATTACTGTCGATACCGTCAGGGTTAACCTCCAGGCCTTTTAGTAAATATTCGCGGGCTTTTTTATCGCTACCAAAGCCGACAGGCCAACCTGGAACCTGATAATACAGTGAGCCCAGGCTGGTATAGGCCGAGCCATCAAGCGCTTTCTCATCCTGCTTTAGCGCCAGTTCAAATAGCTTTTTCGCGGTTTTAACTTCGCTAAGCGCATCCAAACCGCCGACACTGCCGGCATAGGTGGCGCGGATAATACCTTCCCAAATCAGGTAGCGGGCATCATCTGGGTGGGCTTTTACGGCGGCCTGGGCGGCGCTAACCAGTTCGGCAAAGGCTTGCTGCTGGGTTTTACCACTTTGCTGATACTTTACGCTGGCCCATTGTTGTTGAATCTGACCTAGTTCGCTTGGTACTGCGGAAAGCGAGCTTTCGGCCTGTACTGACCCCAGCAGTAAGCTGGCGCTGAGTAAACTTAGGGCAATCAGTGAAGAGGTTTTTTTCATTTGCATGCTCCTTTATCGCTGGCAGGGACGCTTTTCACTTCAGCCAGCGCATTGTGGGTTAACCCTGCGGCTTGCCGTCGGGCGAATTGTTTGATGGTCGTCAGTTGTTTGCGTAGTGCTTTATCCAGTAAGGCTGGCAGCAGCGCATTTAGCCGGATAAACAGTCGCTCCGGCATGCCAAGGTTCTGATCCTGCATCTGTTTTGCGATTAACTGGTTTAGAATTTGGGATGCGACCCACTCAGGTTGATCGGTTTTGCTACCCAGCGCCTGATTCAGCTGCTGTGCTGCCAGGGTGTTCATACTGGTTTGGGTAGCCCTGGGTGCGATATAGCAAAACTGCAGAGCGGTATCGGCCATTTCCCGGCGTAGCGCCTGCACAAAATGCTTTAGCGCGGCTTTGCTGGCGCCATAGGCGGCATAGCCCGGATAGCCGATGGCACCCAGTGTCGAGCCGACATAAACTAAGCGTGCCTGAGGTGTAAGCCGGGGTAACAGGGCGCGGGTAAGTAGTATTGGCAGTAGCGTGTTAAGTTCAAATAGCCGCTGTATTGCTGTTGGCTCCTGCTGACCAAACAACGCAAAATCGTTATAACCTGCGGCGAAGATCACACCATCCAGCTTGTCGGGTAGCGCCAGCAGTAAATGCTCGCGACCCGAAGCATCACTAAGATCGGCGGCCACACACTGGGTTTTAGTGGCCAGTTGCGTTGCCAACCGCTGTAGCGGTAACAGATTGCGCCCGGTAATAATCAGGTTCGCGCCCTGTGCCGCGAGTTGTTTCGCCAGTGCGGCACCAATACCGCCACTGGCACCTAGCAGCAGTAGTGTTTGGCCCTGTAGGGCAGCGGCGCTCATGCCGCCGCCTTAGCCGCAGGCGCTGCTTCAATACTGCGAAAGATATTGCCATACAGCTGATAGAACACTTTAGCAGCATGCACAATCGCTTGCTGATCGGCTGCATCGCTAATGGTGTCCATAAGTTTTTCAAAAAAGCTCAGATGTTCAATATCCAAACTGCCGTGCGAGCGTAAATAACTAAAGGCTTTATTGGGTAACTGTAGCTGCTGCTGAATAATCTCAGCGGCGCCGGTGGCGAGGTTAACGCTAGTGCCTTCCAGTACCAACACCATGCCAAAAAAGGCCAGCGGGTTGCCTCGCAGCACAGTGTCATAGGCGTAGGAAACCATCAGTTCGGTGGCAAGGCGCGGTGTGCCGTGGCGTACTTGCTCTTTGTCGGCGCCGGTTGCTGCAAGATCATTCAGCACCCATTCCTGATGACCCAGCTCTTCTTCGATATATTCAGCAATGGCTTCGCGGTAATATTCCTGGGCACTGCTTAGCCTGCTGCCAACGGCCATCAGTAATGGCACTGTGTGCTTAACATGATGGTAAGCTTCCGTTAAAAATGCCTGATACTCGGCTAGCGTAAAGCTTTGTTGCTTAAGGCAGCGCTGGATCAGCGGTGCACTTAACAGATACTCGCGTTCGGCCTGGGTTTGCTCAATTAATTGCTGATAAAAGCTCATCGCGATGCTCCTGGTTTAGCGGCACAAGCACTGGCTCTGCCGTTGTTGGGGTAAGGTGGTAAAGTTGCTCAATAGGTTGTTGGTACCGCGCCAGAATATGTTGGCGGCGCAGCCGGCCGTTGTCGGTAAGTTGCTGGTTTTGGCCGCTAAAAGGTTCATTTAGCAGCAAGACGGTACGAATTTGCGCATAATCCGGGAGCCGGGCGTTAAGCGCCTGCAACTGGGCACTGAGCTCCGTCAACTGCCTGGCCGACCGCGGCACTATCAGTGCACTTAACCAGGGCTTGGCATCACCGCATACCATGGCCTGGGCGATCGCCGGGCAAAGCTGTAGCTCAGCTTCCAGCCATTCCGGCGAGATATTACGGCCAAAGCTGCTGATCAACAGTTGTTTGTTGCGCCCGTCAATTTTCAGATAACCTTCGCTGTCCAGTTGCCCCAAATCGCCTGTCGCTAACCAAGAGTCGGCGTCGCGTGCGGCTTCGCCTAAATAGCCGGCATAGAGCTGACCTTGTACTTCAATCTGGCCCGCGTTAATCCGCAGTTGTATATGAGGTAGCGCTTTGCCGACGCTACCGGGCCGATTCGCAGCAGGTAAGTTTAAAGCCACCACTGAGCCAGCTTCGGATAAACCGTAGCCCTGATAGACAGGTAGCCCTAGCTTGGCGGCCTGTGCCAGTAATGCCGGTGCGCAGTGCGCACCACCAACGGCAATAAAACGAAAGCTGGCTGCCAGTGCCGGTTGCTGCTGGCAAATCAACAGCAGCGCCTGCAGCAACTGTGGCGTAAGGATCAGGCTGTGCGGCTGGTACTGCGCCAGGCTTTGTGCCAATTGCGCTGAATCGAGCTTTGAACTTCCGCTCAAACCGCTTTGCGATTCGTTCAGCACAATAATTTGCTGCCCCAGAGCCAGAGGTAAATACACACCGGCCTGATTTTCCAACAGGGTAGATAAGGGCAGCAGACAGTAATGTCGCAGTTGTTGCTGTTGTGCCTCTGCACTAAATTCTGCGCCTAGTGCTTTAACTAATCCGGCTAAGGTCGCCGCTTGCTGTGCCCAGCTTAAACATACGCCTTTCGGGCTGCCGGTAGTGCCAGAGGTAAAGGTCACTTTACCGCTGGATATTGGAAAGGTTGGCACTTCGTGAGTACCTGATTGCGGCACCTGCCGATACCATAAACCTGGCACTGCGCAGGCTATGCTGCCGGCAAGTAGTTCGGTCTCCAGTACGATCTCGATCGCGGCGGTATCAAGGATATAAGCTTGCTGCGCCGCTGAGAAAAAACGTGGTAGTGGAACACAAACTTTGTCGCTCACTGCCAGCGCTAAATCGGCAATAATCCAGCTGATGCTGTTCGGGCCGCTAATGACAAAGCGCTGTGCCGGCAGTTGTTGCAGCCAGTTGGCCATTTGAGATACCTGTGCAGCGAGTTGCTGATAATTCAGACTGTGTTGGCCGTCAGTTAACGCCGGGCGGTCGGCAAACTGGCGCAGGCTGGGAAAATCCAAAGGTACTGACTTAGTCATGACCAGCCTCCGTTAGCCGCGCCAATTGCGGTTGCAGCTCAGTCAGCTGTGGAGCCAGTAACTGCTGTAGTAACTGATAGCGCGGCAAGCGCCGGGCACTGGCTATGGCCGGTAAGGTCATACCTGCCATCACTTGCGGGTGTTTTTGGTAGTACGCGCCCCAGGATTGGGGCTGCTGCAGCTTATCGGCATTGGCTGCGGCTAACAGTATCGGTTGATAATGTAGCTTGCTTAACAGGGATTGCACTTCATCAGTTGCGGTAAAGGTTACCCAGCGAAAGCGGCTAGCGGCAATCAGTTCACTCAAGGCAACCATTAGCAGCAAGCTGCTGCCAGCGCGTGCCGATACCAGATTGCCGATTTCCAGAATTTGCCCGCGTTTTACCTCTTGCCCGGATTGTTCTGACAGCAGCTGTTCAATCTGCTGTGGCAGATATTGCTCCAGAAACAGCGGGCCCTGCGTTGCGGCCTGTAACCCGACCGCTGCGGTCAGGGCTCCGGCGCAGCGTAAACTTAGCAATTGCGGCAGAAAGTAGCAGATTTCGGCCTGATGCTTGCGCTGAAACTCGCGGGCAATAAGGGTTTCTACTTCAGCGCGGCCATCGGCTTGTCTTGCCAGCAAAGTCAGTTTACTGGTCATATTTCCCAGGCTACACAGCAGCGGCATAGCGGCAGCGGGTGGTGCCAGTAATAAGGGTTCAGACATAAGACGCTCCGGTTTAACCTCGATGCTGGCAGGTTAGGTGGCGAAGCTTAAGAAAACATTAAGCAGCAAAAATGCTGAAAAATTATTTCGGTGTTGATTAGGGCGTGTTGACGTTTGCTGCTTATTTTTGCAGCTGTTTGGCTGGTGTTTATACAAGGCAGAGCTTGTGATGTGTAGTTATTCTACATGAACAAGCGATAACGCAGTAGAAACGCCAGCCAAACGCTGCCCGAAGGGTTCACGCTGGCGGCGCTTTGCTCTTTGTCACTCGTCACTTATTTAGAATAACTAAACTGCGCTCCTCGTTTCGCGATCAAAGCGCCGCCAGTGTGAACAAAATCTAAGCAGTAAACATCAACACGCCCTAAGAGTGAAGGAGCAGGTGTGGCGAGATATAGGTTGTGTCGGCAAAGCAAGCGGGTAGCAGACTACCCGCACTGAGCTTAGAAGCGGTAGATAATCCCCAGCGATAAGCCGGTGCTATCTTCACCGGCGATCGCCGGTAACTGAGTGCCGCGGCCGCCGCCAGAGATGCGGAAGGCGGCATTGTCATCATTACTGGTGATACCGTAAACGGCATAAAGCACTAACTCACGGCCAAAATTACGGTCTACACCCACAGCGAATAACGTTGCGCCGCTGTCTGCCGTATCGTTGTCGCCGGTTTGATAAACCTGGCCGCGCCAGACATAGTTACCTTGCTTATAGCTGGCACCAACACCATAAACATTGCGGTCGCCACCCGGAATATCCTTGGCGCTTTGCCACAATGTCGTCAGGCGGATGGCATCCGTAATATCATAGTAAGCACCCAGGCGGATCGCCTGCGGATCTAAACCATCAGTGCCTTCAAAACGCTCAAAGGCCGCAGCTAAATAAATGCCTTTTTGCTCATAGGTAATGGAGCTGCTGTAAGACTCGCGAAGATTATCTACGGTAGCGCCGGTATTGTTATGCGGCGTATAGTGAAAGGCAAAGGTCAGGTTATTGACGGTCGGGCTTTGATAAGCCACACCATTTTTAAAGCGCTCGTCAAACACATTACCAATGGCGCCGCCACTGACCCGGCCGACGTTACGGATATCACCCACCCGATCGCCAAACTGATCGACCTTGCCGCGCAAGACTTTTAGCGGCGTATCGAACTGCCCAATTTTTACCGTACCAAAATCGCCACGCAGGCCGACAAAAGAATCGCGATCGGCAAAGCTACCGGCACCTTCATCGATACGAATGGTCTGCTCCAGCTGCACAAAGGCTTCTAAACCGCCTTCCAGTTTGGTGCTGGCACGAAACCCCAACCGGCTGGCGTTACTGGAAACGTTGGTGCCGCTGTCGACGCCATTATCCAAGCGGTCCAGCGAAAGATGCGCCAGGCCATAGATTTCGACGTTATTGGCCTGAACAGTGCCCACAGCCAGCAAGGATGCAGCCAGTAAGGAATAGTTAAATATTTTCATCTGAATTTTCCCGGATTGAGGTTGTGATTAAGGAACTCCACCTTTGTCATAATACTGTAATACGCTTTCGTAGAAGTAGAAAGCGAGCGCTACTGCAATTTTGGAATAACTTAGTTCAGCAATGAATGCCAACTTCATATTCCATTATGGAATAGTGAATGTGAAAAAGTGATTTTAAAGTTATGCAGAAAGCTGGTTATTATTTACAGCAATTAACCCTATAGCTGGAGGGGATGGTGAGTCCGTTACCAAAAGATCCAGCTGTGCTGGAAGAGTTAGTACAACTATTGCGTCAGGTAGTTGGTCCCCTTGAGTTCGGTTCGATAGAGCTGATATTTCATCAAGGCAAGCTGGTACAGCTGGAAAAGCACGAAAAAGTTCGTTTTGAGAAAAACTGAGTCGTTTAACCCATTAACCCGACACACAAACTGCTGACCGGAACACCGGAAGCAAAAACATCAGAATGTTTTACTTTCGAGGACAGTAGGATGAAAAAGCGTTATCAACTGCTAAAAAATATGACTCTGAGCGTGGCACTGGCTGCCAGCAGCTTCGCGGTAACTGCGACAACATTACTTAATGTATCTTATGACCCCACCCGTGAGTTTTATCGCGAGTATAACCAGTTGTTCGGCCAACACTGGCGTGCCCAGGGCAACAGCGCCGTCACAGTGCGTCAGTCGCATGGTGGTTCCGGCTCGCAGGCACGATCTGTGATTGATGGCCTGGATGCCGATGTGGTGACATTGGCACTGGCCTATGATGTGGATGCACTGCGCACCCAGGGTAATTTGATCCCGGAAAACTGGCAAAGCCGCTTGCCGCTAAACAGCTCGCCTTATACGTCGACCATCGTTCTGCTGGTACGCAAGGGTAACCCAAAGCAGATCAAAGACTGGGATGATCTGGTGCGGGATGATGTACAGGTTATTACACCCAACCCGAAAACCTCCGGTGGCGCCCGCTGGAACTATCTGGCGGCCTGGGGCTATGCACTGAACAAGTACGGTTCGGATGATAAAGCGTACGAGTTTGTTGAGAAAATTTATAAGAATGTGCCGGTACTGGATCCTGCCGCCCGTGGAGCAACCAATACCTTTGTGCAGCGCCGCATTGGTGATGTGTTTATCGCCTGGGAGAATGAAGCCTTTTTAGCCGTTGAGCAATTGGGGCGCGGTGAGTATGAGATTATCGTTCCCAGCAGCAGTATTCTGGCAGAACCACCGGTAACCGTTGTCGATCGCAATGTGGATCGCAAAGGTACCCGCCAAGCCGCCGAAGCCTATCTGAATTATTTATACAGCGACGAAGCCCAGCATCTGGCTGCCAAACATTTTTACCGCCCGGCTAAGCCTGAGATTGCCAAGCAATATCTGGAGAAGTTTCCACAAGTTAATTTCTTTACGGTAGATCAGGTTTTTGGTGGCTGGGATAAGGCACAGCAAACGCACTTTAATGATGGTGGCCGTTTCGATGCCATTTTAGAAGCGATAGCACGCTCACGCCGTTAACTAAGCATGGCGCCCCGGTTATGCCGGGGCCTGTTATTTGTAATTATAGGTGTCAATAATGAGTCAGGCCGCTGTGCGCTCCGTGATCCCGGGCTTTGGTATTACCCTTGGCTTTTCGGTGTTATATCTGAGTTTATTATTTTTATTACCGGTCGCCGGGTTAATCCTCTTTACGTTTAAGATGACCTGGCCGGAGTTTTGGGCGGCCATCAGCCACCCCCAGGTTGTGGCTTCTTATAAGTTGTCGTTTGGCGCATCCTTTATTGGGGCAAGTATCAATGCCGTGTTTGGCACCTTAACGGCCTGGGTGTTGGTGCGCTACAGCTTCCCGGGGAAAAAAATTGTTGATGCGCTGGTGGATCTGCCTTTTGCCTTGCCAACTGCAGTGGCAGGGATTGCGTTGGTTACCCTGTATGCCAGCACCGGTTGGGTAGGGCAATATCTGGATCTGTTTGGGATCCGGGTGGCATACAGTGAGGTTGGCGTCATTATTGCGCTGACGTACATTGGCTTACCTTTTGTGGTACGCACTGTCCAGCCGGTATTGGCTGATTTTGAGAAAGAGCTGGAAGAAGCCTCAGCTGCGCTGGGTGCCAGCCGCTTAACCACCGTCAGGCGGGTAATTTTGCCGGCAATTTTACCGGCGCTGCTGACCGGCTATGCACTGGCGTTTGCCCGCGCGGTTGGCGAATACGGCTCGGTGATCTTTATCTCTGGCAATATGCCTTACAAAACCGAGATCACGCCTTTACTTATCGTAGCGAAAGCTGAGCAATACGACTATAACGGTGCTGCTGCTATAGGTGTGGTCATGCTGTTTGCGGCCTTTGTGCTCCTGCTGCTGATTAACGGCCTGCAGTGGTGGACCAGTAAGAGAGCCTAAGATGACAGAATTGGTATTAACAAAACTTGAGCAGCCGGCGCGCGCCGTGCCAAAAGCCACCGCCGAACCGCTGTGGGTAAAATGGACGCTGATTGGCGTTTGTCTGGTGTTTTTAAGCTTATTCCTGGTGCTGCCTTTAGCAGTGGTGCTGTTTGGTGCCTTTGAACTTGGTCTGCAGGTCTGGTGGGACGCGGTCAGTGAGCCGGATGCACTGGCGGCAATCCGCCTGACGCTGCTGGTGTTGTTGATCGTGGTGCCGCTTAACGCCATCTTTGGCGTTGCTATTGCCTGGGCTATTGCCAAGTTTGAGTTTAAAGGCAAAACCCTTCTGATCTCAATAATCGATATGCCCTTTGCTATTTCGCCGGTGGTGGTTGGCTTAATCTTCGTTATTTTGTTTGGCTCGCAGGGCTGGCTTGGTCCTTGGTTGTCGGCACATGACCTGAAAATTGTCTTTGCGATTCCCGGCATTATTATCGTGATCTTGTTTGGCACCTTGCCGTTTGTGGCACGCGAGCTAATCCCGCTAATGCAGCAACAGGGTAAGGAAGAGGAAGAGGCGTCACTAACCTTGGGGGCCAGTGGCTGGCAAACGTTTTGGCGGGTCACGCTGCCCAATATTAAATGGGGCCTGATTTACGGCGTGGTGCTGTGTAATGCCCGTGCCATGGGCGAGTTTGGCGCGGTGGCGATAGTGTCGGGCCGTATTCGCGGTGAAACCAATACCATGCCGCTGCATATCGAAGTACTGTATAACGAATATATGTTTACTGCGGCCTTCGCCGTATCATCCCTGTTAACCGGCCTGGCGCTGGTGACCATAGTGTTGAAAAGCTGGGTTGAATATAAAGACGAACGTCGTCATAAAACTGCCTAAGAGAGAATGTGATGAGTATTAGTATTGAACAGGTTAATAAACGCTTTGGTCATTTTGTGGCGCTGGACAACGTTAATTTAAATATCAAAACCGGTGAGCTTACCGCTTTACTGGGGCCATCCGGCTCGGGTAAAACCACCTTGCTGCGGATTATTGCCGGGCTGGAACAAGCGGACAGCGGCATTATCCGCTTCAACAGCGAGGATATTACCGGTCAGCATGTCTCCGAGCGTGGCGTCGGTTTTGTGTTTCAGCACTATGCGTTGTTTAAGCATATGACGGTGTTTGAAAACGTGGCCTATGGCTTAACGGTTAAACCAAAAAAATTCCGCCCCTCGAAGGCGGAGATCGCCAAAAAAGTAAACAATCTGCTGGAGTTAGTGCAGCTGGGCTGGACAGCCGATCGTTATCCGTCACAGCTCTCGGGCGGACAACGGCAGCGAATTGCGCTGGCCCGGGCTCTGGCAGTTGAACCGAAAATGTTATTGCTGGATGAGCCGTTCGGTGCGCTGGATGCCAAGGTGCGTGCTGAGCTGCGCCGTTGGTTGCGCCGCTTGCATGATGAAATTCATGTCACCAGTGTCTTTGTTACCCACGATCAGGAAGAAGCGCTGGAAGTGGCCGATCGTATCGTGGTGATGAACAAAGGTCGCATCGAGCAGGAAGGTACGCCGGAGCAGGTGTATGACAACCCGGCCAATCCCTTTGTGTATGAGTTTTTAGGTAATGTAAATCTGTTTCATGCCCGGGTAAAACAAGGCCAGAGCAGTATCGGACAGTTAAGGGTGCCGTCACCGGAATATACCAACAGCGAAGAGCAAGACGGCCTGGCCTATGTGCGGCCGCATGAAATTGATGTGTTTAACCTGCCACAGCCCGATGCCATTAAAGTAAAACTGGATCTGGTGACCATTGTTGGCCCCTCAGTGCGTTTGGAAGTGCTGGCTGAATCCGATCAACAGCTGATCCACGTTGAACTGCCGAAAGAGCAGTTTAAGCAACTAAACCTGAAGCAGGGCGAACAAGCCTGGATCCTGCCACGTTATAGCAAGGTGTTTTTAGGGGAAGGGATCTAAGCGGGCTGGCAAAGCCCGCTATATTTCGCTGACAGGCTAGGCGATAGCGACGGTGGCAGTCACGATGGGATCTTGCCGTTCGGCCGGATAAATCACCAGCAAATTGGTGTGCGGCAGTGCCTGACTCAGCCTTTGCTGTAAACGGGGCAGATCAGCATCCCAGGCCAGACCACCCTGACGCACGCCGTAGAGCACCAGTAAGTCACCTGTCGGTGCCAGCTTATGCAGCTGATCGGGTAACAACTGATACTGCGGCGCGGTAATGTAACCACTGATATTGGCTTTATTCAGCGCGGCTTTGATAGCCGCGACCTGGTTATCCTGACAACAGAGCTGTACCGTCAGACTTAACTGTTGCGCCAGACGTTGCACCAACTCGCGCGCTTCAGTAAAACCGGCCTCTTTTTCTGCATTGGGTGGAATAAGCCAGAATAAGCGTTGACCGTGTTGTAGTGGTGACAGCTGACGCTTCACCAGCAGTGTATAACCCGGATCGGCCAGCAAGCGGCTTAACATTGAACCAAATAGCAGCTCGGCGGTACTGCTGTGTTCGCTCCAGCCCACAATTACTTCAGTCGCATTCAGCTCCCGACGACTTCGCAAAATACCATCACTGATATTCAGATCCAGCCGGGTTTTGGCCTGAGCCGGAATATTGGCGGCAGCCAGATAACTGACCGCCTGCTCCAGTCGACCGGCGGCTTGCTGTAACGGCAGGCTGTGATCGCGCTGTTCTTCTACCACTGTCATCGCGTACACAGGTTGACGGGCGCCCGGCGCGCGCAGCCATTTCGCCAACTGTAAAAAGGGCTCCATCTGTTGTTGTGGTGCCAGTGCTACCATAATCCGTTGCTCCGCCAGGCTTTCCTCGGTCTGCTGTTGGCTGCTAAGCGCAATTTTCCGGCCGTAGCGATCAACCAGCCAGGGCGCCAAAAAGCAGGTAACCAGAATCATAAGAATGGCACCGTTTACCACCGCTTCATCAAACAAGCCAATTTCATAGCCGACCATCGTTGCGGCCAGTGTGGCGGCAGCCTGGGCGACGCTTAAGCCAAACACCACCCGCGCTTGCGGTTTGCTATAGCCCAAAAATAGCCGGCACAGCTCAGCGGCAGCCCATTTGGTTAAGATCACCGTTGCCACCATAGCAAAGGCTATTACCCAAGCGCGAAGGCTGGCAAAGAAAATCCCGACATCCAGCAGCATACCAACCGATAACAAAAAGAACGGGATAAAAATGGCTTCACCGGTAAATTGCAGCCGGTTCATCAGGGTGCTGTTATGCGGAATAATGCGGTTAAGGGCTAATCCTGCTAAAAAGGCACCGATAATCGGCTCAGCGCCGGCCAGATGTGAGAAGCTGGCGCAAATAAACACCGTGGCAAGTACAAACACAAACTCCGCCACACCATCGCCGCCGACACTGCGAAAGAACCAGCGTGCCAGCCTGGGTAATAACACTAAAATAAGCAGGATATACAGGCTTAAACTTATGCCAAGTTGCAGCCAGTAATGCTCGCTAAGCTCGCCTTTGGCCATGGTTGCAATCACCGCCAGCACCAAGAGAGCCAGGGTGTCGGTAATAATAGTGCCGCCTACGGCGGTGGTAACGGCAGGGTTGCGGCTAATGCCTAAGCGGCTGGCGATAGGATAGGCCAGCAACGTATGAGAGGCGAACATACTGGCCAGCAGTATCGCCGCCAGCCAGTCAAAGCCAAGCAATAAGCCAACGGCAGTGCCGGTTGCCTGCGGGATGGCAAAGGTGAATAGACCAAACAGCAAGGTATGCGATTTGGAGCGTTTTAATTGCTGCATATCAATCTCTAGCGCAGCAATAAACATAATATACAGTAAGCCGACGGTGCCAAAGAGCACAAAAGACTGATCACGGGCCAGCACATTCAGCGCATTGGGGCCAAGCAGGGCACCGGCGAAGAGTAAACCCAGCATACCGGGTAAGCGGTAGCGCGCGAGCAGAATAGGACAGATCAGGATCAGGCTGGCAACAATCGCAAACACAACAACCGGATTGGCTATAGGAAACAACTCAGACATCTGTCCGTTATCCTTCAAACTACGGTAAAAATAGCAGTGGCTAGTGTAATCAAAGTTCATGGCGCCTGATAGCGTTGTTTACACCTTGCTGAGCGCTTTTGCCTGACGTTATTCGAATTTCTGCAACAAAGTGAGCAACTAATACTGTTGTTGCCAGTGCACTAGGGCGTCAAACTAGGCTAATAGTTTGGTTAACAAAAGCTACTGGATTTCGTTATGCTAAAGAACTCCCCAACTCACTATGGCAAGGTTGCCCGCGCCTTGCATTGGCTGACGGCACTGCTGTTTTTACTGGCGTATATCGCAGTGTATTACCGGCAATGGTTTACCGAGGCCCGGACGCCGGAGAACTGGACCGCACTGCAACTGCATTTATCCTTTGGCATGACTATCGCGGTACTGGTAGTGCTGCGGCTTTACTGGCGGCTGACTAATGTTCAGCCTGCGGCTGAGCCGGGTTCGGCGCTGATGCATAAGGCCGCGCATCTGGGGCATCTGGTGTTGTATGGCGTGCTGATTGTAATGCCATTGACCGGCTATTTAGGTACCGGCGTGGCAACAGAATTTTTCTTTTTATTTGAGATCCCGAAATTTGCCGATACCTGGTTGTTTCAGACGCTGGTTGCGGATGGTATGGGCCTGAGTTTTGAGCAATTTGAAGCGCCGATGGATTTTATTCACAAGCAGGGCGGAGCTTATCTGGTGTGGCTATTGATTTTGGGGCATGCCGCGGCCGCGCTTTACCATCACTATCATTTAAAAGATCGCACGCTGCTAAAAATGTTGCCACCCCGTCGCTGATAGCGGAAATGTCTGCTGGGTCTGTGAACGTGAATGGCGTATCATACGTAGCACTTAGCAGTTGATAGTAGTGTAATACGAGGTGACATGGCCAGCCGTTCGAGCGCTGAAATGACCTTAGCCGGCGAGCAGGATCTCTGGTTTTTGCCGCTTGGCGGTTGCGGCGAAATTGGGATGAACCTGAATTTATACGGTCATGCCGGGCGCTGGTTAATGGTGGATTGCGGTGTCAACTTTTATAATCCGCTGCAGCCGCAGACACAGCCACCGCAGCTCACGGCTGAAGTGCAGGCCGCCGATCCCAGCTTTATTGCCGCACAACGCGAAAATCTGTGCGGTATTGTTATTACCCATGCCCACGAAGATCATATAGGTGCCTTGCCCTATTTATGGCCACGCTTGCAGGCGCCGGTGTATTGCACACCTTTTGCCGCCGAGGTGCTGCGCCGCAAACTGGTGCGTACCGATCTTGTCGAGCAGATACCAATTATCGAAATCCCACCCGGCGGCACCTGTCAGATCGGGCCTTTTCTCGTCAATTGGCTAAATATCACCCACTCGATCCCGGAATGTCAGGCGCTGTTGATCAGCACGCCGGCCGGTAAGGTATTTCATACCGCTGACTGGAAAATGGACCCGGCACCTATGCTGGGACGGCCATTTAAACCGCAGGTATTTAAACGGCTGGCAGCGCAAGGTATTACTGCCATGGTCTGTGACTCAACCAATGCGCTGAAAAGTGGCTTTTCGCTGTCGGAAACCGCTTGCTTTCATGCGCTGCGTGAGGTGGTCAGTCAGGCACCGAAGCGAGTGCTGGTTACCGGTTTTAGCAGTAATATTGGCCGCTTAATTAGCCTGGGGCGCATTGCCCAGCAAAGCGGCCGTTACCTGGCACTGTTCGGTCGGGCGATGGAGAATATGGTCGGTGCTGCGCGGGCCTGCGGTTATTGGCCGGATGATCTGCCGCTGATTGATAACGCCCATATTGGTTTTTTGCCGCCGGAAGAAGTGCTGGTCGCGGCAACCGGCAGCCAGGGTGAACCCCGGGCCGCCCTGACTAAACTGGCTGAAGATCGTCATCCGCAGCTACTGCTGGCAAAAGATGACTTAGTCATTTTCAGTGCCAATCTGATCCCCGGTAATGAGATGCTGGTCAGCCGGCTGGTGGATAAACTGAAAGCCAAACAGCTACAGGTGTTGCAAGCGGCGGATACCTTGTTGCCAATCCATGTTTCCGGTCATCCGAATCAGGGCGAATTGGCTGAGATGTATCAGGCGGTAAAACCGGCCGTGGCGATACCGGTACATGGCGAGGCTGCACATATGCAAGCCAATGCCGCCATTGCCCGCGAGGTTGGGGTACCGCAACAACTGCTCGGGCAAAACGGTGATCTTTTTGTGTTAGCGCCAAAGCCCAGACTTTGGCCGGGCTTTGTCAAAGCGGGCCGGGTGGCAATTCAGAGCGGGTAGACTCGCGAACGACCAGTTCCGGCACAAACACCGGCTGTTGCAAATAGGGATCACTGTCACTGAGCTTAACCGCTTTAAATAACAGCTCTGCCGCTTTACTGGCAATGATTCTGTTCGGCTGATGCGCCGTGGTTAGCGGTGGCCAGGTTTGACGCGAGAAGGGGCTGTCTTCAAAGCCGGCAATTGCCAGCTGAGAGGGGATAGCAATTTGCTGTAAGCGGGCACAAAACAGCGCCCCTGCCGCGATTTCATCGTTACAGGCGAAAATGGCACTGGGTGGTGTAGCCAGTGACAGCAATTTGCGGGCGCCGGTAACTCCGGATTCAAAAGAGTAGCTACCCGGCACGATATAGTCGTTTGGTAGCACAATGCCCCTTTTATTAAGTGCCGCCTGAAAGCCGGCCAGCCGCTCGCCACTGGAAGAGTGCTCTTCATCACCACATAAAAATGCCAGCTTGGTATGCCCTTGGTCCAACAAGTGGTTGGTAATGCGAAAGGCGGCGGTAAAGTCATCAATCAATACACAATGCTTTAGCTTTTCCGACGGCGTTGAGCCGGAAATAATCCGTACATAGTCGATATTATGTTGCTCCAGCGCTTTGGCAATTTCCGGCATTTCTGAAAACGGCGGCGTTAGCACCAATCCGGCCAGCCGGGAGCGCTCGACCAGATCCAGCACCTCCTGCACTATGCCGCTGGATTTGGCGTTGGTAGGGTGGATTAACAGCTCATAGCCTTGTTTACGACAGGCATCCAGTAAGCCGTTTTGCATATCAATAATATAGTAGGCATTCGGATTATCGTAGACATAGCCAATACTATAAGAGCGACTGCTGGCCAGATTGCGCGCCGCGGCGTTAGGTTGATATTGCAGTTCGGCAATGGCAGCCGTGACCTTGTCAAAGGTATCTTTACGGACCGAAGGTTCATTATTAATGACCCGGGATACGGTTTTAATCGACACGCCAGCCAGTTTGGCAACGTCATTAATGGTCACTTTCATCGTAAATTCATTCTGTTAGTTGGCCGGACATTATGCGGCGCCGGAGGCTGGATGCGCAAATGCTTTGTTAGCATATGACAGCGCTGGTCATTTTGTACAGTCTTTGCGCAGAATAAATCCGGGCTGTGCACCATAGTGTGAACAGTTTCCCGGTATAGAACCATAGCTGATTCAGCCAGTGCTTTATCCATTAATCTGGTGCGCGCTTTATTTTTAAGCTTTTGTTTGTAAATGATTTTAACCATTTCTGAATCAGCTGCTTTACTCCAGCACGGTCTACTGATTGACAGCTTTGCGGCGTGATAAAAAAATTCTGCTTAAAAAAACAGCTTTTGCTATTTGCAAAGCCGAATTTTTTTGTGTAAGGTTATTTTATGACAGCGTTGTCATAAAATAACTAAAACGACCACCAGAACAGGAACGGGAGAAGCTTATGCTTAACCATAAAATCGGTGTCTGTGCTTTGGCAGTAAAAGCTGCCTTGCTGACCGGCATCTTTACCGCCCCCTCTTATGTCTTAGCGCAAGATGCTGCTGCGACTGAAGAGAAAGTTGAAGTGATTCAAATCCGCGGCATTCGCGCCTCACAGCAGGCCAACCTGAATGCCAAGCGTTACTCCGATGCGGTAGTCGATGTGGTGACTGCTGAGGATATTGGTAAATTCCCGGACCGTAACGTTGCCGAATCACTGTCACGTATCACCGGCGTCGGGGTTAGCCGCGAATTTGGTGAAGGCGAAAAGATCACCATCCGTGGTGCCAGTTCAGCCACCAACCGTACCCTGTTAAATGGCCAATCGGTCGCCACGGCCGACTGGTTTATTCTGGATAACCCGGGTCGTAGCTTTAACTACACTATGTTGCCGTCAGCGCTGGTGTCCGATCTGGAAGTCTATAAATCGCCGATGGCCAGTATCGACGAGGGCTCAATTGGCGGTACCGTGATCCTGCGTACCCGCAAGCCGTTAGATCTGGATGCCAATACCATTAACCTGTCGGTGGAAGGCCAGTATTCGGAAATGGCCGATGCCTGGGATCCGCAGTTAGCCGGTTTGTACTCCTGGAAAAATGACGATGAATCCTTCGGGGTGCTGGTGTCGGCAATCAAACAGGATCGTAAAGTCGTACGTGAAGGTTTTGAAATCCTCGGCTGGCCACAAAATCCGGATCTGAATAGCCGGGTACCGAGCCATATCGGCGTGCCACGTTTTGAGCAGCAACGCGAGCGTGAAACCCTGTTTGCTTCTTTCCAGTATGCGCCTTCTGACAAGCTGGATATTACCGTCAATGCCTTACATTCCAAGGTTGATGCCAATAACCAGAACGCAAACTGGCTGATCTTTGCTAATAATGATGCCGAGGCCCTGAGCAATGTCACCCGGATCAATAACAGCGTTGTCGCTGGTACTGTGGCCAGTGGTGGCACAGCAGCGTACAACTTTATTAACCGGGTCGCGTCAACCGAAACCAAAGGGATCGATTTTGACCTGAACTATCGCGCCGATAACTACGAGTTACATACCCAGTTTGGTACCACCCGTGCTAAGGGCGGCACCCTGCGTGAAACCTCGTGGGAATATGTGGCGACCACCGGTTATAACTTTGATTTACGTGGCAGCACGCCTACAGCCAGCACAGTGGTCAATGCCGCTGATCCGGCGCAATTCCGTGCCGGTTGGATTTGGGGCGGCGAAAAGCCAACCACTGATGAAGAAGATTATGCCCAGTTCGATCTGAGTATTCCGGTGGAATATGGCATTTTCAACAAGTTACATACCGGGGTAAAACTGCGCGCAGCGGAACGCACCCAGGGCCGCACTGCTTATAGCTGGCATGGTCCTAATACCCTGGCCGATGCCTCACTGGCACCGGACTGGCCGGTTTACCTGCAGTATATCTTTGATACCTGTCCGACGCTGGCGCAATGTAACCTGACTAGCGGCAGTCAGAACGTCAATGCCGCAGTCAATGGTAACCTTGGCCAGCAGGTGGTGCATAACCGGCAGCGGATGGAAGAAATTGCTTTTGTTGGCTTAAATGGCGTTAAAGCTGACTATGCGCGCTCGCTGATCCTGGCTGAGAACTGGGCGGTAGAGGAAGATATTACTGCGTTCTATGTGCAGGGGGATTTTGATGGCGAAGGCTTCCGCGGTAATCTCGGCCTGCGTTATGTTGATACCCGTCAGACGTCCGGTGGTTATGAGTTCTCAGATGATAGCTGGGGCTTTTTAACTGTGGACCGCGAGTGGTTAACCCCAAGCGAACTGGCCTGGGTGAAAGTGAAAAATGATTATCGTGAGATGCTGCCAAGCTTTAATATCGCCATCGATTTAACGGAAGACTCGTTACTGCGCTTTGGCGCCGCCCGCGTGATGGCGCGGCAGAACTGGAACGATATCTCAACTTCGGTCAGTTATGGTTCTCTGAACGTGGCGCAACCGACCGGCACGGCCAGCAATCCGATGTTAAAGCCACAAATTGTCGATCAGTTCGATTTCAGCTACGAGTGGTATTTCAATCCGTCATCGGTATTGGCGGCAACCTACTTCCTGAAAGATGTAAAGAGTTACCGCAGCTTCTCGACCTTTGTTGACCAGCGCTACTGGGAGCAGGGGGATCAGATGGTTGATGTCACCTTTACCCGCCCCAGCAATGGTCCGGGTGGCCGCACTCAGGGGATGGAGCTGAGCTATCAACAGGCCTTCGGTGACTTTGGCGTCATTACCAATTACACCTACACCAGTGCCAAGCGCGATGAAGATCGCGATCTGAGCAAGCCGGGTTCAGGTTTGGTTGAGGGCACCTCTAAGCACATGCTGAACCTGAGCGGTTACTATGAAACGGACCTGTTCAGTGTACGTCTGATGTATAACTACCGCACTGAGTGGTACAAAGGCTTACACTGGAACGGTGACGAGCTGTGGAATGACGACTATGGTCAGCTTGATGCCAGTATCAGCTATAACCTGACCGACAGTATTGTGTTGTCTTTTGAAGCCATTAACCTGACCGATGAGCGCGTAACCGAATACAACACCGATAAAGCCCGCCTGTTCTCGATTTATGAGAATGGCCGCCGCTTTACTGCCGGGATCCGGATGGCGTTCTAAGGTTTAACTTTCACCTGGACAAAGGCTGATACAGGGATTGATCAGCCTTTTTTTATTGGGAAAACCGGATGCAGCAAATTAAAGAATATCATGGTTGCAGCCCTGAGCGCTTTTTGCAGGAGTTGTTACCCTTAGGTCAGCCGGTGGTATTGCGCCAGGCAGTCGCATCCTGGCCGGTGGTTAAAGCCGCGCAGGATGGTCCTGCCGCCTTGCTCAGTTATTTAAAGCCGTTTGACAGCGGGCAGGCGACCGACACCCTGTTACTGGCGGCGGACACCGCAGGCCGGATTTTTTACCGCCCGGATTATCAGGGCTTTAATTTTGAGCGTAGCCGCTATCCGCTGACTGCGGTGCTACAGCAGTTGATTAAACAAAGCAGCGCGCCACCTTCACTGTTTATTGCGCTGCAAAGTGCTGAGCTGACACGCTGCCTGCCGGAGCTGGTGACACAATTGCCACTGCCATTTTTACCGGAGTCTGCCGCAGGCAGAGTTTGGCTGGGTAATCAGGTGACGGTACCGGCGCATTTTGATGACGGCCATAATCTGGCGGCTGTGGTAGCTGGACGGCGGCGTTTTACATTGTTTCCGCCTGAGCAGGTTGCCAACCTGTATCCCGGGCCCTTGGATTTTGCACCAACCGGCACCCCAATCAGCCTGCTTAATCTGCATAAACCGGATTATCAGCGTTTCCCGCGCGCCAAAGCGGCACTGGCCAGTGCGCAGCAGACAGAATTATTACCGGGTGATGTGCTATATATCCCGCTACTGTGGTGGCATCAGGTCGAATCGCTGTCACCGGTCAGTATGCTAATTAATTACTGGTGGGGTGGTAGCCTGAGCGCGACACCGGTGCAACCGGCGGCATTTGACAGTTTGCTGTTTACACTGCTTAGCATGCAGCATTACAGCCCGGCAGAGCGGCAGGCCTGGGCAGCACTGTTTCAGTATTTTGCTTTTAGTGGGGCAGCAACCGGTATCCCGGCGCAGTTACCGGCATTACAAAATCTGCTGCAGCCAGAGCAGGGGGAGCTGCCCGCTGCGGCGCGGCTGGCGGCGCTACGAAGCTGGTTACAGCAACAGTTAGCAGATAAAGCAGACTAACAGCAGCTAAGCTGCAGCATTCGGCTGCTGCAGCTTAGCCAGTGGATTGTTCAGCTCCTAAGGTTGCAGCGGCTCAACACGACTACTCACCTGACCCAACCGACCGCGTACCAGTAAGCCCGCTGTGGCCGGCAACGGTTTAACATAAGGCTGCCAGCTTTGGCCGCCGTCCTGGCTGAATTCCAGCGCCACCTCTGGCCAGCGATGATTCAGCTGCCACAAGCCTTCGCTTAATTTGGCGCCCGGCGGCGGTAAATAATGCTGATTACCCGCCTGTTGCAGCCGTTTTAGCTCTACCTGAGAGAGGCGTGATAAAAATTGCTGCAAATCCTGCTGTGCACTGGCTGTCTGCCGGTCTGGCTCCCAGGGCGCCCGGTGCCAGGCGCGCTCTGCCAGTGCGATCAATCTTGGATAGATCATCTGTTCCAGCTGCTCTGCTGTGCGGATGGTTTCGCTCCAAACCTGGCCCTGAATACCGAGCATATTTTGCGGCTGTGTCAGCTCAGGTAACGGCCGGCCTAATAAGGCGGCTAAGTCTTTTATCGGCGTGCCGTCACGGGTAAATTCGGCGTTGTGATACAGATGATCCGGCCGGTAGAAAAACACTTTTTCGGTATCGGTATAGCGGGTCGCCCAATAGTAGCCGCGTTCTTTGGGGTGAGCTTCCTGCGGGTGGTCAAAATACAAATTGGTGCCGGCGGATTGCACCACCAGGTAGCCGGCATTGGCAAATTTGTAGGCCCGATCGCCATAACCCCATTCCCAGATATTGTCCCAGGCGTTGACCAGCACCTGCTCGTTTTGAAACTGGTCTCGGGCAAAAGGCTGCTCGGGATCTGCCATTAAACCATCTTCCCAGGCCGCCAGTTTTAAACCTCGCGCGGCAGTCAATTTTGCTACCCGGTTAATAAAGTAGGGTTTCAGATCCGCTACACTGTTTAGCTGCGGGTCGCTGTCGATCAGGGCCAGACAAGAAGGCGCCTGCTCCCAGGCTCCTTTGGCGACTTCATCACCCCCCAGATGAAAAATGCGCAGTTCAATACCGGCATCCTGATACATCAGCTGCAGCTCAGAGATCACCTTATCGATAAAGCGATAGCTGGATTCGAGGCAAACGTTAACCGCATTGTCGTTATAATTCTGTACCGTCAGATAGCGGGAGGCATCGTTGTCTTCGGTCAGGCGATAAGCCAGCGCTTGCTCAGGCTTACCCGCTTGCATCAGGCGCTGATAACGGGCTTCCATTGCTTTAATTGCGGCCCGGGCATGGCCGGGCAGGTCAATTTCCGGGATCACTTCGATATGGTGCGCTTTGGCATGCTGAAGTAAGCGGACAAAGTCAGCGCGGCTATAGTAACCATTACCTGAGCCCGTTTTCGCTGGCCCGGTACCAAGCTGGGTTAATAAGCAGTTTTGTTCGCTGAGATCAAAACAGCGGAAAGCGCCAATGCTGGTCAGTTCCTCCAAGCCAGGGATCTGCAGCCGCCAGCCTTCATCTTCAGTCAGATGCAGATGCAGTTTATTTAGCTTGTAGCGGCCCATTTGCTCAATCAGTCTGAGGGTAGCCTCCAGACCATGAAAATTGCGCGCCATATCATAATGCATACCGCGCCAGCGATAGCGTGGGGCATCGCTGATCTGTAGTGTTGGCAGTGTTAACGCCTGAGCGCCCTGAGTGAGCTCAGGTAACGGCAACAGGGCTAACAGACTTTGAATACCATAGAACACACCAGCGGCATCCGCACCGCTAATATTGACCTGCGAATCCCGGATCTTCAACTGGTAGCTTTCTGGCGTGCTTGTCTTATCGGCTAACGTCAGAGCAATGCTGTTGGCGCTGGCATGCTTGCTATCGGTCAGCGAAAGCTTTAAACCGTAAAGTTGCTGCAGTTGTTGCTGCAGATAGCGGGCCTCGCTTTGTAACGTTGCATCGGCACGGATCTGCCAGCGCGAGTCCAGCCTGAGCTCACCGCCAAAGGATTCAAGTTGCTGAACTTTTGGGATCAGGCGCTGCTGGAGATTGCTACTGCCCGGCGTCGCTTCGGCCTTTGCAGTGGCAGTCAGGTGTTGAGATTGCTGATTCTCAGCTTGCCGATTTTCAGAATGCCTCTTTTCAGAATGATAATAGCGCTGCTCCGCTGTCACCGGCGGAATTTTATCGCCATCCGCGATATTGCGCAGCAACTGCTCCGGGCGCACCAGCGGTCTGACAAAGTGCTGTAGCTGTTCGGTATCGGTATTGGCAAACACCGCCGGCGGCAAGCCATCGACGACAATAAAAGCCCGTGGCATAAAGTCGCTATAGCTGATGATCCAGGGCGCGGATTGAAAGGGTAAGGTCAGTTGTTGGCCTGGCGCCAGCCCGGCAAAGTTGGCAGTGGCGCTGATGCGGTGCAGATCACCTTGCACATGAGTTAAGCGAAGTCCGGCATGCTCGGTGGTTTCAATTTTACGGATCAGATGAAAGTAGATAGCCCAGTTACCTTCACCGGCCGGTAACGCCACGGCTGAGTCATTGTGTAAATTGATACTACCACTAAAGGTGGCGGCGTCTGGTAATAGATTCGATTCAATGGCGAACCAGAGCGCGGTATTACGGCTAAACTCAGCCAGTTTTGTTTCGCTATCGATCCTTGCCGCGCTGTCGATCCTTGCCTGCAACAGGCCGCTGTTCAGACACAGCAGCAATAGCAGTATTGGCTTGCCCATGGTCATACCCTCCGTAGGATGCCTTATCCGACCGGTTTAAAAAAATGCCGTTTGTTTTAAACATGGCTCTTGTTATTTATTACAATTGCGTTATGCTGAAAATGACAACGCTGTCAATTTGGCAAAGTCGGGTCCTAATGTCAAGTTATAATCCGGCTAAAAGTTGTGCAGACAGCAAACAGCAACACAGGGGAGAGCAGGGCGGATGAATCAGACTGTGCCGGGCGGGCAACGCCTGTATTTAGGTATCGATGGCGGTGGCAGTAAATGCCGGGTGGTATTAACTGACGCCAACCTTAAGATACTGGGCGAAGGCCTGGCTGGGCCGGCAAATCCGTTGCGCGGCATGGATGTCGCCACCCAGTCTATTCTGAATGCCAGCTATCAGGCACTGGAGATGGCAGGCCTGAGCTGTGATGATTTTAGCCGGCTGCATGTTGGAGCCGGTCTGGCCGGTGTTAACGTGCCTTATTACTATCAGTTGTTTCAAAAATGGCAGCATCCGTTTGCGGCGCTGTATCTGACCAGCGATTTGCATGCCGCCTGCTTTGGTGCGCATCAGGGGCAGGATGGCGCGGTAATTATTTGCGGCACTGGCTCCTGTGGCCTGGCCGCCGTCGCAGAGCAGGTGCTGGAAGTCGGCGGCCATGGTTTTCCGCATGGTGATAATGGCAGTGGCGCCTGGTTTGGTTTGCAATTGCTGCAAACCGTATTACGCAGTAAGGATGGTCTGACCGCGGCCACCCTGATGACAGAATTGCTGCAACAGCAAACTGGCTTGCAGGACACCCTGGCGTTGGCGCTGCACTTTATGTCGGCGTCAGCGACCGACTATGCCCGGCTGGCACCCCTGGTATTTCAGGCAGCAGAACAACAGGATGAGCTGGCACAGCAAATTATTGTCGCCGGCGCCGATCATATTAATGCCATCGCCGCGCGTTTAATGACCTTAAAACCACCGGCGATCTCGCTGATCGGCGGGCTTTGCGATAAGCTCAAGCCTTATCTCGCCCCTGCCGTGCAGGCGTTACTGGTCGACGCCAGCCAAACGCCGGAGCTGGGGGCTATCTGGTATGCCAAAAGCTGTGAGAATGCCAAGTTCTCTGGAGACATAAAGGTGAAGGGAGCCGTATGAAAGAGTCAATCGCCGTAGCACGCCTGTTTGATGGTGAGCAATGGTTAGATAATGTGCAGCTGGAATGGGCCGATGGCGTGATCCACAGTATTCAACCGGCCAAAGGCGCGGTCGTCGCTGGCAGTCTGGTACCGGGCTTTATTGATTTGCAGGTTAACGGCGGGGGTGGTGCGCTGTTTAATACCGCTCCGACGCTCGATACCTTGCAGACGATGTTACAAGCCCATCGCCAATTTGGTACCACCGCTATGTTGCCGACGCTGATTACTGATGAGCTGACCGTGATGCAGCAAAGTGCCGCGGTGATTGCCCAGGCTATCGCGGCCAAAATGCCGGGGATCCTGGGCGTGCATTTTGAAGGGCCGCATTTGTCAGTACCGAAGCGCGGCGTGCATCCAACGACACATATCCGGGAATTATCGGCAGCGGAAATGGCGCTTTATCTGCGTGAAGATTTGGGGATCCGCTTGTTAACGGTAGCGCCGGAAAATGTGTCGCCGGCGCAAATCACGGAACTCAGTGCGGCCGGGGTAAGGGTATGGCTTGGTCACTCCAATGCCACTGCAGATATTGTCCAGGCCGCGCTGGCTGCCGGTGCCTCGGGCTTTACTCATCTTTATAACGCTATGTCACCACTGACCTCACGTGAGCCGGGAATGGTTGGGGTGGCACTAACTGACGCCGACAGCTGGTGTGGCCTGATCCTGGATGGTTTGCATCTGCATCCGCTGGCGGCAAAGCTGGCGCTATTGGCAAAGCCGCGCGGCAAGGTGCTACTGGTTACCGATGCGATGTCGCCGGTTGGTACAGCTGAGACGGAATTTGCGTTTTTTAATGGCAAGGTGACCCGGCAGGGTAATAAGTTAACCGATGAGGCCGGAGCCCTGGCTGGCTCAGTGCTGGATATGGCCGCTGCGGTGCGTTATGCCGTTAGCGAACTTGCCGTGGAGCTGGGGGAGGCCTGCCGGATGGCGGCACTTTATCCGGCCGAGGCGCTGGGGATTGCGGACAAATCCGGACGCCTGCAAGCGGGCTATCAGGCTGATATGGTGTTGCTGGATCAGCAGTACCAGGTTACGCAGTGCTGGCAGGGCGGTATTGCCGGCCTGCCTTAAGAAACACTGGCTGCAGGCTATACCAGTTGCTGCCGTTATTACGGCACTACAGTTGATTAAACAAGATACATTAAATGCATACTTAATACGGCAAGGCTCGATAAAACAGGGCTCGATATAACAACAATAAACGACAGGAAACAGTATGGAAAAGGTGCTAACGCAACAAAGCCGGCCCTCGACACTCGGGCCAATGCTGATTATCGGAACCTTGTTTTTTATCTTTGGTTTCGTGACCTGGTTAAACGGGGCCCTGATCCCGTTCTTGCAAATTGTCTGCGAACTGAATGAGTTTCAGGCACTGCTGGTCACCTTCGCTTTCTATATTGCCTACACGGTAATGGCATTACCGATGTCGTTTTTATTGAATATTCTCGGTTACAAAAAAGGCATGGTGGCAGGCTTGTTGATTATGGCGGTCGGCGCTTTGCTGTTTATTCCGGCGGCACAGAGCGCCTGGTATCCGCTATTTCTGGCTGCCCTATTTTTACTGGGCTCCGGTTTGACTATCCTGCAAACGGCGACCAACCCCTATATCGTTTGTATTGGCCCGCATGAAAGCGCCGCGATGCGGATCAGTATTATGGGGCTGGTGAATAAGGCGGCTGGTATTATTGTGCCACTGGTATTTGCGGCGTTGGTACTGAGTGATATCGCCCAGTTTTCCGCCGAGGCGCTGGCGGCACTGAGTGAAGCCGAGCGGCAAGTGCAGTTAGCTGAGCTCTCGGCACGCCTGGTATTACCTTATTTGTATATGACTGCCGCCTTGCTGGTGTTAGCCGTCTTTATCTGGTTTGCGCCCTTACCGGAGTTACCGCAACAAGCAGGTGAAAAAGGCGCCAAAGGTCAGGTTAAAGCCGCACTGGCTTATCCGCAATTGGTGCTGGGTGTGGTGGCGCTGTTCTGTTACGTTGGCGTTGAGGTAATTGCTGGCGATACCATCGGGTTGTATGGCAGTCAGCTTGGCGTCAGTCATTTTGGCATTCTGACCTCTTATACCATGAGTTTTATGGTGCTAGGTTATATTCTTGGTGTGGCCCTGATCCCAAGGTTGCTGTCGCAAACCCTGGCGTTACAGTTATCGGCTATCTTTGGCATCGTATTTAGTCTGGGGGTGCTGTTGGCATCGCGTGACAGTAATACCTTGTCTGCACTGCTGTTTGGCTGGGCTGGCGTACCCCTGGTGCCGGATACGGTACTCTTTGTCGCCTTATTGGGATTAGCAAATGCGCTGGTATGGCCGGCTGTCTGGCCATTGGCGTTACAAGGCCTGGGCCGGCTGACGGCAACTGGCTCGGCAATGCTGATTATGGGTATTGCCGGCGGGGCGGTACTACCGCTGTTATATGGCTATCTGGCGGAAAGTTCGGGCAATAGTCAGGGCGCTTACTGGATCCTGTTGCCGTGTTATGCTTTTATCCTGTTCTACGCCTTTAAAGGCCATAAACTGACGGCCTGGCGGCGCCAGTGATGCCGGCGGTACGATTGCCCGCGCTGGATGCGCTGCGCGGGTTGGCTGTGGCGTTGATGATTCTGGTCAATACGCCCGGCTCGTGGCAGCATGTTTATCCGCTACTGCTGCATGCTCCCTGGCATGGCTTTACGCTGGCGGACTGGGTGTTTCCACTGTTCTTATTTGCTGTTGGTTCGGCGCTGGCCTTGGGGCAGCAGCCGGCCAGCAGACTGGACGCTTATCACAAGATTGCCCGCCGCACCTTACTGCTATTGGTTATTGGCTTAATGCTACATGCCTTTCCCTTTGACCGCTCGCTCGCCGAATTGCGCCTTCCCGGCGTATTGCAACGTATTGCGCTTTGCTATTGTGTGGTTGCCTTGTTAGTACAGCATCTGTCACAGCGTAGCCTGTGGTTAGTCGCGTTCCTGTTATTGCCGGGCTATTGGTTGTTGCTGTGGGGCTTTTCTGCCGATCCTGATTTGCTGACTGCTAATGCGGTACAGCGCCTTGATCTATGGTTGTTCGGGCCAGAGCATTTATATGCCGGCTTTGGTGAACCCTTTGATCCTGAAGGGCTCTTAAGCAGCCTGAGCGCCTGTAGCTCGGTATTATTTGGCTATCTCTTTACGCGGCGTCTTAAGCAACTGCCTGCCATAGTACAAGGACGCTATTTATGGCGCATGGCCGGGCTTTTTATGGTGCTGGGTGGACTGTGGCAGTTCGTCTGGCCGTTAAATAAACCGCTATGGACCGGCAGTTATGTGCTATTTAGCACCGGGCTGTGCTTGTTGTCACTACGTCTGTTAACTTACAGCCTGGCTGAGCCATTAAGTCGCTGGCGTCACACCTTACTGCAGCCCTTGCTGGCCTTTGGCGCTAACCCGCTGTTTATTTATGTGCTGTCCTGGATATGGGCGGTGAGTGCCGCCAAATTAATCTGGTTGCCCGCGACCACAGCTGAGGGGCGGATTAGTCTGTACGACTGGGGGTTTAACCTGCTGCAGCTTGGCTTATCTGCGCAGGCAGCGTCCTTAGTGTTTGCGCTGCTGCATGTCGCGCTGTTTGCGGTCTTGGCGCTGTGGCTAAAACAGCGGCGGATTTTTATTAAACTCTGAGATACAGACCGCAGATAGGTAGACCCAAGAGCGCAAAACAAGCACCAGGGCGCTGGCCTAGTGCGCTTTGTCGTCTCAAGCCGATTAAGCGGGCTTAACTGCGTCCTAATCGTGCCAGCAAGCTGGCGTTTTCCCGCTCAATATGGCGGTAAAATTCCAATTGACTCAGCTCACTGGCTGCTTCTTCATCTAATACCACCAGCGCCTGTTGGTGTAATTGCAACGCCGAGGCCGGGCAGCTGGCACTTAGCGGCCCCTCGATCATCGCTTTAACGGCCTGCGCCTTGGCTTTTCCTGTAGCCAGTAAGATCACCTTGCGGGCATCCAGAATAGTCCCGATACCCATGGTCAGGGATAAATGAGGTTGGTATTCGCCGGGTTGAAAAAAGCGCGCGTTATCTTTGATGGTATCCTGGGTCAGCGTTTTGATGCGGGTGCGCGAGCGCAGGCCCGACGACGGTTCATTAAAGCCGATATGGCCATTACGCCCTAACCCCAGTAGCTGCAAATCGATGCCACCGGCGGCGGCAATTTGCTGTTCATAGTGCTCGCAGGCGGCGATCGGATCGGCCGCCATGCCATCGGGCACTGCCGTGGCCGTGGCGGGAATATCGATATGCTTAAACAACTGCTGTTGCATAAAGTAGCGGTAACTTTGCGGATGGCTGCCAGCTAACCCCAGATATTCATCCAGGTTAAAGGTTTTTACCTGCCGAAAAGAAATCTCGCCTTGCTGATAGGCGCGGATCAGCCGCTGATACAAGGCCACCGGCGTCGAGCCGGTAGCCAGTCCCAACACCGAAGCCGGTTGCTGCTGTAACTGACGGATAAAAACGGCTGCGCCATATTCAGCAACGGCGGCGGCATCGGCTTGAATCACTATTTGCATCTGTTACTCCGGCTCTGGCTAGGTTGAGCTTAATCTAGCAGATCCCGACATGAATGACAACGCTGTCATTGGCGCTGTGATGATTGCTGGAGTTAAGGCGTCGAATCAGGATACTGTGCGTCGCAACAGCTTTTTTGCAGTTTGTGCGCGCGAAGATGGCAAGCTTAGCCTGACTGCATTATGCTAAGCCTGAGTATTCTAATTCACGGAGAGAAACCTTGACTGCTGCAACTTCTTCCCATCAATGGCGTTTCTTCCGCTCCGGCGGTTTTGACCAGGTTGCAATTGACAGCGCAGCCGATTTACAGCATCTGCATGAGCTCGACCCGAAACTCTGGACTGTCTTAAATTGCCCGACTACGGGCCTGGAATTTGACGACCGTACGCTGGCGTTAATGGACGGCGATGGCGACGGGCAAATCCGGGTGCCGGAGATCCTGTCGGCAGTGCGTTGGAGTTGTCAGCGCCTGACGGATGCCAGCGTGATGTTTGCTGAACCTGGTTTGCCGCTGGCGGCTATTGCCGATCAGGACGCCGAAGGTGCCGGCATTAAGCATGCCGCCGAACTGGTACTGCGCTACAGCGAGAAAACGGCGGGGCAGAGCCTGCAGGTAGCCGATGTTCTGGATAGTACCCGCTTGTTCTCTTCTGATCATTTTAACGGCGACGGCGTGATTATGCCGGAGCTAACAAGCGATGAGACCTTAAAGCAGGTACTGCTGCAGATTGTTGAGACCCAGGGTGGGGTAGCCGATCGCAGTGGCGGTTTAGGTGTAACGCAGGATACGTTAAACGCGTTTTTTAGCCAGGCCGAAGCCGTTGTTAGCTGGCATGCTGCCTTTGCTGCCGAGCAAAACCAGTTGTGCCCGCTAGCCGATTCTACTGCCGATGCTGTTGCTGCCTTTGAAGCGGTACAAGCCAAAGTCGATGATTACTTTGTCCGCTGTCAGCTGGCCGCCTTTGATAACAGGGCGACTGATAGCCTTAATCCTGCCCCGGCAGTCTATGAAGTACTGGCGAACCGGGTCGTGGCCGGTGCGGATCAGGATATTGCTGCTCTGCCTCTATCCGTGATTGCCGCTGAGCGGCCACTGGATCTGACGCTGGGTATTAACCCGGCCTGGGCTGCCGCTATCACCAGTTTAAAAGAGAAAGTACTGACGCCGTTATTGGGGGCAGACTATGAAGTATTAACCGTCGCCGACTGGCAGCAGGTTTCAAGCAAACTGGCCGCCTGGCGCAGCTGGCAGGCTGCTAAGCCCGCTACGGCATTACATGCCTTAGAACTGGCGTATTTGCAGCAACTCCTTGCCAGTGATACTAAAGCACGGCTGGAGGCCTTAATTCAGGACGATCTGGCGGCCAGTACCTTTGCCGATAATCTGTTAGCACTGGAAAAATTGCTACGTTATCAGCGGGATCTGGTGACCTTGCTACGTAACTTTGTCAGCCTCAGTGATTTTTATCAGGGCGAACACAAAGCCATTTTCCAGGCTGGTACCCTGTATCTGGATCAGCGCAGCTGTGAGCTGGTGATGCAGGTTGCCGATCAAGGCCGGCACGCCACTATGGCCCCCTTTAGTGGTTGCTACCTGGTATATTGTAGCTGTATGCGTCAGGGCGAAGCGCCGATTAATATCGTCGCGGCGCTAACCGGTGGCGATGTCGATGAGCTGATGGTTGCCGGGCGTAACGGCATCTTCTATGACCGCAAGGGCCGTGACTGGCGAGCAACAGTGACTAAAGTGGTGGCGCAACCGGTTAGTATCCGCCAGGCATTCTGGTCGCCCTATAAGCGGGTTGCTGCCTTTATCGAAGGTCAGATCCAGAAATTTGCCGCTTCCCGCGATAAGGATATCGAAACCCAAACTACCAGTGGCGTGGCTGATGCGGCTGCGGCACCGGCAACGGCGCCAAGCAGCTTTGATATTGCCAAATTCGCCGGTATTTTTGCCGCCTTTGGTCTGGCGTTAGGCGCCCTAGGTACTGCATTGGCCGCGATAGTGGCGGGCTTGTTTTCGCTTAGCTGGTGGCAAGTCCCGCTGGTACTACTCGGGGTAATGCTGCTGATCTCAACACCGTCGATGCTACTGGCCTATCTGACACTACGCCGGCGCAATATCGGCCCCTTATTGGATGCTAATGGCTGGGCGGTAAATGCCCGGGCGAAAATTAACGTGCCTTTTGGCGCTTCCTTGACCGGACTGGCGCATTTGCCGAAGGGCGCTAAACGTTCACTCAAGGATCCCTTTGCCGAGAAAAAACGGCCCTGGGGCCAATATCTGATAATACTGATTGTTTGTATTATCGCCGCCTGGTACGGCTATCAGCACGGTTTGAGCTAACCGCATTAGCTGATAGCAGTGAAAAAGGGCTGTCATTAACAGCCCTTTTTTTGTTGGTGTTTTGACCGGTACGGCTGACTAGCGAAGGCTAGCTGGCATCCCATTCAAAGCGGGTAGGCAGGGCAGTAAAGGCCCCAAAATGCTGACAGGTAAGGGAGCCGGCTTTAATGGCTTTTTGTAATATCAGGTTCTGTAACACCTGATCGGCCAATAGACTTTGCCAGTCTTGATAGATAAGACTTTGGCTCAGCTGATATAACCAGGCACCGACAAAGGCGTCGCCGGCGGCAGTAGTATCGACCACTTTTACCGGTTGCACCGGGATGCTCAGATTAAGCTTGCTATAACTCTGCACGGTTGCGCTACCGGCGGTAACCACGATCCAGCGCTGCTTGTGCGCATTTAACGCGCTTAACCAGCTTTGCTCATCGCCATCCCCGGCCAGATAACGCAGTTCATCGTCACTGAGTTTAATAATATCGGCCTGTTGTAGCAGCTGTTGCACCAGCTCGCGGTTGGCTTGCCCGGTTGGCCAGAGGTTATGCCGCAAATTGGCGTCGATAGAAATTAACCAGCCGTGGCGTTTGGCCTCGGCTATCAGTGCAAAACTGGTATCGGCAATGGCGCTATCGGTCAGGCTATTCGAGCATAAATGCAAAATAGCCTGCTGCTGCCAGAAATCCGCCGGCAAATGGCTGAGCCTATACAACAAATCTGCTGCCGGTGGCCGGTAAAATGAAAAGCTGCGATCGCCGTCGGCATTTAGCGCAACAAAGGCCAATGCGGTTTTTGCCTCTGCCGTGCGGGCACAGGCGCTGACATTAACGCCATAATGTTCCAGCTCGGCTTGCAGAAAATCCCCGAACATATCGGCTCCCAGCATGCCGACAAAGCGGCCATCGCCACCCAGTTTCGCTACGGCTACGGCGACATTTGCCGGTGCGCCGCCGGCGAAGCGGCGAAAAACACCGGCTTGTTGCGGATCCTGTAAGAAGTCAATTAAGACTTCGCCAAAACAATAGACTGGTAGCGACATTAGGGTACCTGCAAAGATTTAACTTAAATGTTTAAGCTTAAGCTAGCCTATTCGCCAGCTGTTGTAAATTGGACGCTGGCTAAAATTGCTTAAATTTTTAGCAAAGGCTTGCAATGCAGCAAAAATAAAGCAAAGATAGCGAATAAAACTTTGGTTTGGACCCTTGCTTATGCCACAGTATCTGACCCGCTCCATGACAGCTGAACCTGCACAATTAGCGCATTTTTCTGACACTTTACTTAAACGTTATAGTTTTTCACTAAAAACGCTGGCGAAAGGGCGCTGGCCGCTGCTGGCAGAGCGGTTACGGCAGCAGTTACCGGCTTTGCTGGCACTGTATCTGCCGCTTTATGGCGCGCGCTTTGATGCCTATTATCATTTGGAGCAGCTGCTAAAAATTCTGGCCAAAGCCATAGCGCAGCGGCCGGATTATCTGCTGGCCGAAGATGCTGCGCCGCAAGATTGGCATCAATCGGAGCAGGCGCTTGGCTCGGCCTGTTATGTCGATCTGTTTGCCGGCGATTTTCAGGGGTTAAAGCAGCGTATTCCGTATTTACAGCAAACCGGGATTAATTATCTGCATCTGATGCCGCTGTTTAAAGCGCCCGAGCCAAACAGCGATGGCGGCTATGCGGTATCAGATTACCGCGCTACCATGCCTAAGCTGGGCACTATGACTGAGCTGGCAGATCTGATGCAGTCGCTGCATCAGCATGGCATCAGACCGGTGCTGGACTTTGTGTTTAACCATACCTCAGATGAGCACCGCTGGGCGCAAAAAGCCAAAGCGGGCGACACTGAGTATCAGGATTATTACTTCTTTTTTGATGAAGCCGAACGTGATCGCTACGCGCCTTATTTACGGGAAATTTTTCCGGAGATCCGCCGCGGTTGTTTTACGCGGGAAGCCAATTCCGGGTGTTGGGTCTGGACCACCTTTAACAGTTTCCAGTGGGATCTGAATTACGCTAACCCGGCGGTATTTAATGCGATGGCGGAAGAAATGCTATTTCTGGCCAATCAGGGTGCTGCCGTATTGCGCCTGGATGCGTTAGCCTTTGTCTGGAAAGAGGCCGGCACTAACTGCGAAAACCTGCCGTTGGCACACACCTTGATCCGCGCCTTTAATCAGGTGGCACGGCTAGCGGCGCCGGCGCTACAGTTTAAATCAGAAGCCATAGTGCATCCGGATGAGGTGGTAAAATATATCGCCCCCGAGGAATGTCAGCTCTCATACAACCCACTGCTAATGGCTTTACTGTGGAATAGTCTGGCGACCCGAAAAACCCGCTTGCTGACCGAGTCATTACAGCGGCGCTTTGCCATTGATCCGCATTGTAGCTGGGTTAACTATATCCGCTGCCATGATGATATCGGCTGGACCTTTGACGATAATGTCGCCTGGCAGCTGGGGATTAACCCGGAGCATCACCGGCAGTTTTTAAATCAGTTCTATACCGGGCAATTTGCCGGCAGCTTTGCCAGCGGGGTGCCGTTTCAGCAAAATCCGCAAACCGGCGATTGCCGCGTCGCTGGCATGCTGGCGTCATTAACTGGCGTTGAGCAGGCTCTGAAAACCGGTAATAGCGTGCATTTACAGCATGCATTGGCCCGTATTTACTTGCTTAATAGCGTGATCCTGAGTATCGGCGGTTTGCCGCTGCTTTATATGGGCGATGAGCTGGGCCTGTTAAATGATTACAGCTATCAGCAGGATGCGGCGAAAAAAGACGACAGCCGCTGGGTGAACCGGGTGGCGGTTAACGAGCAGCAACTTGAAAGCGCGACCGACAGTACTAAGCTGTCCGGTAAAATTTACAAGCAACTGCAGCAGCTGCTGGGCGTAAGGCGGCGCTTGCCGCTGCTGGGGCAGGGCAAAACCGAAATTCTGGCCAGTGCCAATCCGCATCTGTTTAGCTACCGCCGCTATCAGGATCAGCAAAGTTTGCTGTGTGTGGTCAATTTTAGCGAGCATAGTCAGACGCTGGCGATGCCGGCCGGTAGCCAGTGGCGGGATGAGTTAAGCGGTAACCTATATCAGGGCGCCCGGCTTGAGCTGCAGCCTTATCAGGTCTTGTGGTTAACGGCACTGTAAGTTGGGTACAAGGCTTATTCTTTTCTTACACCGCGCTTAAGGGCGCGGTGCTTGCCAAAAGATATTCAAATCAACGACAAACCTATTTGTTTGCTGCGACAGGATTATCCGCGGCGATAAATTCTGCCGCGTCACCAAGTTTTTGTAACGCTAGAGGTGACCAAACTACTTTCATTTTTCCAGACGGCGCAGTATTTGGAAGCGCGCATCTTCACTCGATATACCCAAACCTGCAGCGAGCTGCACTTCTGCAGCACGCATTTCTTCAAGTAATTCGATTTTTTCTTGCATGGCTTCGTACTCAGCAACATCGAGAACAACGGCGACACCTTTACCACGCTGTGTAATAACCAGTGGGCGACGAGTTTCATTGATTTGCTTGATAAAAGATGCGACGCCCGCACGGAACTCAGACAAGGGTCGAATATCTTGATCAAGGTGAATACGGCTCATACTGAACTCCACTTAGTACAAATTAACGTACAAATAATAGTCTCACAGAACGTTCAGAGCAAGGAATCGATTTAATATTAAGTTTGCTTGAGTTTGCGTAAGTAGGCTTGGCAATTAATTGGCGCTAACCCGCCAGCCTTGTTCGGCTTTGCTGATGCATTTGGGGTTACCTTCTGCTACCAGCGACTCGGCAAAAAACCATTCTTTAAATAGCTGCCAATTGGCCGTGATCGGACTTTGGCACTGGCCATTGGCCGTTTCGGCAAAGCGCTCTTCGCTGCAAGGCGCTACTTCTGGCAGCTGGCCGCGGTAGGCATAGGCGTAAACCGCCTGACAATGTTCGGTCAGATAGGTATTAAACACCACCAGCCAGCCTTGCTGATAGCGCACTATACTAAAGCTGGGCAGGTTATTGGCCACCGCAGTGGCAATGATCTCAGGCGCTTCTGCCTCGGCCAGTAACTGCAGCTCGCCCTGTTGTTCCCCCTCAGTCAGGCGCTGGCGGATCTGGATCCGTTCGCCGCGCCGCCAGGCGAAACCATCATAGGTGGTGTTATCTGCGGCTGCGATCAACGCATCCAGACCCCGTTCGTTACGTTTAACTTCCTGTTGAATGCTGCGCGCGATCTGCTCGGCTTCGGTCAGGGTTTTAAATTGATCGCAACCCGCAACAAACAGGCTGGCAAGTAGCAGAATAGTAGTAAAGGGTCTGGACATCATATCTACCTGATCAGAGTAATAGCGCGGCGCTACCTTACTGCAAGGTCGGGAGCCTTGCAACTTTGGTGCTGGCTTTAGCAATAAAAAAAGCCCCGTTAAAGCGGGGCAACAGCACGAGAGAAAATCAATAATAGCGGTTATTACGCCTTAGTCGGACATCGCCTGTAATTGAGCCTCAGCCGGATTAAACAGATGGTTCCACCACATTGCCGCTGCCAGCAGCAGCGCAAAGCCGGTAGCCAGATAAAAGCCGTAGCGTACGTCGCCAAACCAGTCGCCGACTATACCCATCAATAGTGGCCCCAGCGCGGCCGCCAGAGCGGTAAAGGCCAGGATCAGGCCTGCCGCTGCGCCATGTTGTTTGCGTGGGAAACAGCTGATGCCTTTAGAGTTCAGCGTAGGGTACATCATCGACATAAACAGGCCGGATAAGGGCATCAACCACAGCGCCCAGGCGACGCCATGCCACATACTAAGGACAAAACACAGCGCGATAACACTGCTAAACCAGGCCAGCAGAATGGTCCAGCTAAAGCGGGTCAGTAACCATTCCGCCAGAAAGCGGCCGATAGTCCGCAAAATAAAGAATACGGTAATGGCATGAGCGGCCAGTAAGGTCCACTGACCCTCATATTGCTGTAACAGGGTAGGTAACCAGACAAAGACCGCCACTTCTGTTGCGACATAGCAGGCAATGGCCAGCGAAAAGCCCAGCGCATAAGGATTTTTCACCAGGGCCAGAGTTTGCCAAATCGAGGCTTTGGGCTGTGGTGAATAAACCGGATAGTCCATGCGGTAGGCAATCAGCAGTAACACTGCACAAATAAAGCCGGCCACAAAATACAGCTGCTCCCAGGCCATATCAAACATCAGCAGGATCGCAACCAGGGCCGGGCCAACTATGGCGCCCAGGCCAAAGAACCCCTCGACCCGGTTCATCAGCCGGGTATGGCTGGCAGAATTCGGGCTGATATCGCCAATCAGTGCCAGGGCGCCGGTTTTAAATAAGCCGATACTCAGGCCACATAGCCCCAACAATAAGTTATAAAAGTAAAAACTTTGCCCTAGCGCAAAGGCAAAGCAGGCCAGGGTATAGATCAGTAAGCCAAACAGAATAATTTTCTTCCGGCCAAGCTGATCCGCCAGTTGGCCCAGGAATAGACCGGATAAGCCGATAAAAATCATCGGCACATAATGAAAGGCGGCCGCTTGCGTCAGGCTAAGGTCAAACTGCTTAACCACTTCGGGAATAATCACCCCCACGGCATCCGTGGTCATGGCGAAGACGAAGAACATCAGGCAGGTCATCCATTTAACCTGGGTATAGGTGTGCGTCGGCACGGCGGTTGCCGCTGCGCTGCTGAGCTGTTGCATAGTCTAACCCTGTCTTGGCGCTGTCGTAAGTGCAGCGTTTTATTAATTTGGCAGTCTGCGCTATGCGCAGCTGGCCTTGTGCGCAGGTGAGCGTCAGTGGCTCAGGATACTGCTTATCAGCAGACACTGACCATTTACGCTAACCCTGCTGTAATCGTTGTTACGGCTTAAAATTACACCTTAAACGTTTAAGTTGCAAGCTAAGAACCCGCTTTCTGGCGAAAAATACGCCGTTTTTTTAACAGCTATCGCGCAGGCGTAGCTCGCAAGGTAAGAGCACATTTTCAGCGGTATCACCAGCCAGCAGCATTCTGGCAGCAATACGACCTTTTTCATCGCTGTGCTGGGCGACGGTAGTCAGCGCCGGATAGCTGCGCTCTGCCTCTTCAATGCCATCAAAGCCGACAATCCGCAGATCTTGCGGGATGTTAAGACCTAATTGCCGGGCGACACTGATGGCACCGAGTGCAATCCGATCGCTCATACAAAGCAGCAGTGTTGGGCGAGGATGTTGTGTCAGAGCTTCACGGGCGGCGATTTGCGCGTAATGATGGTTATTGATTGGAATATGCCAGATTTGCTCCGCGTTTAATTCGCGTTGCTGCTGCGTGGCGGCGGCCAGATAGCCTTCCAGCCTGCGGCGGGAAATCGCCTCATTCGCATCGTACAGCTCGTGTTGTTGTAGCCGGCAGACCCGATCGGAATCTATCAACCTAAGCCCTAACACTGCGACCTTGCCAGGCTGTTTTTGTAGCGCATACTCAGCAATATCATAGGCATATTGATAGTTGTCGATATTAACCGAGCCGATACCACTGAGGTTACAGTCGACACAGAGTAGCGGTTTGCCGCTTTGTTTAACCCGCTCCAGTTGCTCCGGATTTTTTGGGCTGCCGTAAATAATAAAGCCATCGGGTAGAGCTTCGGCAGTACTGTGTACCGCTTTGGCACCGGATAACAGCAACATATCCTTGCCGGCGTCTTGCAACACCTCGGCGATGCCTTTAATTAACTGATTAGCAACCGGATCGCTGACCGAATATTCCAGCGTATCCGACAGCAGAATCGCAATCATATCGGAGCGGCCGGTACGCAGGCTGCGGGCCGTGGCATTCGGGCCGCTAAAGCCGAGCTTTTCACTTTCCTGCAGAATATGTTTACGCAGCTCTGCCGAGAGCTGATCCGGGCGGTTAAAGGCGTTAGATACAGTCGCCACCGACACCCCAAGGTGTTTGGCCAGCGCTTTAAGGGTAACTTTTGGCATCAGGTTTTCCGGGTTTTGTGCGTATTAGCAGGCATAGCTGACAGATAAAACCACTCTAACCCAGTTTATCTTAAACGTTAAGATAAATTGTACTTTGGTTTTAGGTGCATGCTATCAGGAGCGAGCTTTCCGGAGTGGGGGGCGGAGCAGAGGTTCCGGTACCGGGCTTAAATCTCGCAGGTATAAAAAAAGGCGACCGCAGTCGCCTTAAAGTATAAAGCAGCGATCGCTTAGAACTGATAGCGTAAGCCAACAGAGGCAGTACGACCATTGATGGTACGGGCGGTAATAATGCCATTGGCCGGCACACTGCCTTGCTCGGCTTCCGTTAAACCGACCTTATCGAACAGGTTATTGATATTCAGTGATACTGTCAGATCCTTGGCCAGCTCGTAACTGGCAAAGGCATTGACCTGGGTATAGGCGCCGAATTTCAAGTCGTTATTATCCTGGGCATAGGCAGCACTGGTGCCAATTAAACTGACACCAAATTGTGCCTGATCCAGGGTGTAACGGGCTAACAGATTATAAATCACATCGGCCTGACGCCGTGGCGTATTGCCGACTAACTCAGGATTCAGCGCATCTTTGCTGATCTCGGCATCGGTCCAGGTAATGGAGCCGCGCAGGTCCAGATCGCCGATACGGTAGCTACTTTCCAGCTCAATACCTTTGGCCTGATAAACGCGGTCAAAGAAGCGCTGGGTAGTGGCTTCAAAGTTCTGCTCATCCGTTTCGGCGAAAAACAGCGTCGCAAACAAATTCAGGTTGCCATGGCGACTTTTGCTGCCCAGTTCATATTGTTTCACCTGGTCAATGGCATCTTCGCGGGCCACCGAGCCATCGGCGTTAACCTTACCGAACAACAGACGATCGGCATTAGCACGGCCACCTTTACTGACGCGGCCAAACATGGCCCAGTCGTTATTAAACTGATAGTTGGCACCGACTGAGTACGAGTTGTAAGCCCAGCCATAATTCACTAACTGCGGATTGGCCAGATCAATACCGGAAACACTCTGCTCAATAATACTGATCACCCCATCACCGTTCATATCACGGCTACTTTGTACCGCGCCGGCATAGGTGCCGCTGGCACTGCCTATATCGCGACGCACACTGGCTTCCAACGACCAGTCGCCAAAGGCCCAGCTGGCTGCAGCGTAAGGTGCCTTAATGCTGTAATCAGTATCATAATTGCGCTGACAGCAGTTGCCCCAGAACGGCACGCCATAGGCCAGCTGGCCCTGCTCGGAGAAGGCGGTGCCGTTAGCGGCAAACACATTTAACAGCTCAGCATTGTCACCTTTTAACGCCATCAGATAGGAGTTCCACAGCCAGGACATACTGATGCTCTGGTCAGCGAGGTAGTAGCCAAAGCTGACATCCACCTCGCCAAAACGGCGTGACAATTTCAGATCGTTAACGATGGAGCCAAAGTCATGCAGTTCGACATCAAAGGTATGAATGCGCATTGCATTGCCGTTGCCGTACAAGTCGCCAGCCTGCGGACCTACCGCATAGCGTACTGTAGCGCCACTGCCGGCAATGCTATTGGCAATAGACTGGGCGCTGTCGACTTCGGCCGGAAACAGCGTTATAAAGTTGCCGCTGATTTCACTGATCCGAAAGCGGTTATCCAGGGTCCAGTTATCATCGAGGTCAAACTGCGCCTCGATACCAAAGCTATTAACCTGTGGGTTCATGCCATCGCGAACATCGCCACGTGAGACCTGGTTGTCGCCGTTTAGCCGCACTGTCTGGGTTAAATAGGCGGATTGCAGCGTATCTTTTTTGGCGTTGTAGCCGGGAAGCGAACTGCCATCGGCCAACATCGGCATTGGCATATAGCTGGTTACCCGGTCATTCAGGTGCTTGGCATAAAGCCGCACATAACCGCTGTCAAAGTCTTTGGTCAGGTTGGCTTTTAGCTGATAGCCACGCTCGCCCTGATAACCCGGATCCCGCACCCCTTCACCCTGGCGGACAAAACCGCCAATATGAAAGCGCATATCGTTGTTGATATCACCGCCATATTCAAAATCGGTACGGAACTGATCGTAATTTAAGCCGGAGGTCAGCGCCACGCTTCCGCCCTGATCCTGCCCGGTTTTACTGATAAAGTTAATCACGCCACCCGGTGAGTTGCTGGCGAGGGTGCTGGCGGAACCCCCGCGGATCACTTCCAGTCGCGCCAGAGTCGCGTCAGCGCGGACAAAAATATCAGCGTTACCAAAGGCAATATCACCAAACTGGAGCACAGGCAGACCATCTTCCTGCAGGGTTAGAAATTTTGCGCCACCTGCAGCCACCGGCAAGCCGCGCACTGCGATATTGGCATTACCCTCGCCACCACTGGCTTCACTGCGCACACCAGGCAGCATGCGAAACACTTCAGCAGTAGAGCGGGGCGCTGACGCGTCGATATCTTCAAACGTCAGGGTACTGACCGAGACGCTGGATTGCATTACGGTTTGATTGCGGGATACCGCACCCGTTACCAGAATACGTTCAAAGCCGAGGCCACTGGGGGCAGCTTCAGCGGCCGTGTCAGTTTGCTCTGCAGCCGTTGGTTCAGGCGCAGTTTCCTGCGCAGTAAGTTGGTGAGAAGTTAAAGCGAGAGTAATGGCCAGCGCCAGGCTGGATAACGCAGGTTGCTGTTGCATCTTGGGTGTCTCCCTTGTCGATCTGAGATATTGTTTTTTATAAGCTGAAACGTTTAAGTTTATTGCCGTTAAAAAAATGCCAGCAGGCATTTTCAGTAGGGCGACCGACCAGTGCAGCGTGATAACAGCTCGATGACACGCCAAAGCTGCTGGCTGGTTCAGGTACAACTGTTATTATTTGGGTAAAACTTTATCAGTTAAAATTGTCTTAAACGTTTTACCCCTAATTTTTGTGGGCGTCAAGACTGTTTAATAACTACACAATAATTTTTTTATCACCAGTTAGGACTGTCAGGGTAAACTACAACAAGCCCTGGTATTGGAGTAACGAGTGAATTATCTGGCGCATGCGGCGCTGGCGCAGCCACAGCCGCAATCTTTAGTGGGCAATTTATTAGGTGACTTCTGCAAAGGCGTTGCCATTGATACGCTGGCGCAGCCAATTCAGGCCGGTTTAGCCAATCATCGGGCGGTGGATCGTTTTACCGATAGTCATCCACTGGTACGCGAAGCGCGTGCCTGTTTTAGTACTGAGCGCCGTCGTTTTGCGCCGGTGGCATTAGATGTGCTGTTCGATCATTTCTTGATCCAGCATTGGCAGCAGTTTTACGCCACGCCTTATCTGCAAGCCAAGTCAGAGCTCTACCTGCAATTGGCGACAGCGGATCCTCTGATGCCGGAAGCGATGGCGGTGGTAATGCGTAAGGTACGCCAGCAAGACTGGTTGGCGGCCTATCAGCAGTTAGATGGTGTAGCAATGGCGCTGGACCGTATCGCACAGCGCATTCGCTTTGCTAATCGTTTTAGCGGTGCCGGACAGGATATTGAACGCCATTATCCCAGGCTGGAGCAGGCTTTTCTGAGCTTTTATCCTGAACTGCAGGCGCATGTCGCCGCGCTGGGATTGGAGCGGCCTTTTCAAATCCGAAGCGGGTAAATTCCAGAAACAGTATTAGCCTGCCGCCAGCCGGCCTTTCCAGTAGCTGCGCCAAAATTCGACCTGAGCTTCACTTTCCAGCTTTTCATGCTGTATCGACAGCGCGGCTTTATCCGCTGCTTTCTGATAGATATTGATATTTACCCGTGAACCATCAGCCAGGCCACAGCGCCAGTAGCGCCATTTTTCAGTTTGGCTGATATCAGGGCCGCGGCTAAGTGGAATATCGGCAAAGGCTTGCTCCCCGGCAACAAGTTGTTGCCAGAAGGCAAGGGCGTCGTCCATGCTGCCACTGAGTGTTTTATTAACCGAAACACTAAAACTGCCACTGCAATCCTGACCTACTACCCGCCGGCCAAGGTGTTGCTCAAACTGCACTGCCAGCATCTGGCACCACCAGGGGCTAACGCCCTGTTCAGCAAGCAGGAGCGCAATATCTTTATGGCTAAGTTGCTCAGCCTGCCGCGCAGTAAGCAACGCCAGCCAATGTGCCCAGCTCTGGCCACTCCCTTGCTCAATTGCCGTTTCGGACATCGAAATTGGCATAAGGTGCTCCCTATTGTTCTGTGGGCCCGGGCAGGGTCTTAGCTTTTTGATAGGCTTCGCTAAAGGCGGCTGCCAGGATCCCCGTTGGCATAGCGACAATACCGATACCAATCAGGGCCGTGATACCTGCGCAAATTTTCCCCAGCGGCGATAGCGGTGTGACATCGCCATAGCCAACCGTGGTCAGAGTAGCAATTGACCACCACATGGCCCGTGGAATACTGCCAAAATCTTCCGGATTACTGCTGCCTTCAACCAGATACAGTAGGATAGAGGTGGTTAACAACAGCGACATCGCAATAATAAAACTGATACCCAGTTCCATTTTGCGTTTTCTTACCGCCTGAATAAGTAAATTTAATGAGGCATTAAAGCGGCTGAGCCGCGAGAGGCGAACTATTCGGAACACCCTGAGTAGCCGGATCACCAGTAGCGGCAGTTCTTCTGATAACGGCATAAAGGTTAACAGCACCAGCAAATCCAGTAGCGTCCAACCGCTACGTAAAAAACGCCAGCGGCTTTGTGCCAAATGCGCCTGAGTATAGGGTGCGATATAGATCCGGAGCGCCAGCTCGGCACTGAATAGCAGCAAGAAAGCCAGATTAGCCCACCAAAACAGTTGTGGCCAGTTGGTGGTTAATACAGGCTCGGTCTCGATAATGGCAAGCAGGGTAGAAAGCAGGATCGCCAGGCAAATCACTTTGTTAAAAGTTGACAGGCCCTGCGTAGGACACGCCTGGGGATCAATTTGCTGCACTAGAAGTTGCCGCATATGGCTTAAAGGCTGAATAGATGAATGATCAATAGCTTAGCAGTTGGTATCTGGGCGCTCAAGCGAAGATTCAGATAGGGTTCAGTCGAGGTTCAGCATACTACCATTTTTTCGGATAGCAGGCGGTGATGATGAAAAACGCACAATACTCCTGGTTGGCCTTGCCACTTCTTTGCAGTGCAGCGTTGGTCGAGGCGGCCAATGGCTGGAATGGCCCTGAGCCATTCCGACTGGAGCGTTTTGACGGGCGTCAGTTTGATTACAATCTGGAGAGTTTTTTACAACGTTTGAGTTTTACCGAACAACCGATTAGCAGTGATGTGCCACTATGGCAGCAAAATGGTTGGTATGGCACTGGCGGCAGCAGCCGGGGTAAAGAGTTTTATGTGCATTCCTTATTGCAGCAAAAAGTGCGCTTTGATGCTCCGCTCTTTGCCGGCTTCCGGCATAAACGCTCAGAGGATCTTGACGGTTGGTATGACCGGGCTTTATTCGGAGTAGGTTATCAGGCCAGCACCAACTGGGACCTGGGCGTTTGGGGCGATGTCAGTGGCGCGAAGGAAGAGATGGATCTGCAATTTGAGGCCAACCGCTATTTTGATGATGGCAGCTATCTGACGGCGGCGGTGGTGTTGACCGATGTGTTTTATAACAGTAAAACCTACAGCGATAATCGTTATGAGCGCAATCCGCTCACGCTCTATTTGGCGGGAGCTAAGCAATTCGTCGATCAGCAGCTGTCGGCCTTTATCAATATCAACTTACCGACCGAGTTTAACGATGCCACCCTCGGTCAATTACTACAGGATGAACAATACTCCGCTGGCATTAGTTGGCAGCGCAGTTTCCAAGGCGAGCGCCAGCTTAGCGTGCAAGGCCAGGGACTGTATGGCAAACGCCGCGCCGACAGCCCGCTTGCGGATAGCGATGCCGACTGGCAACTCACCCGGCGCTTTGCACAGCTGAATCTGGAGTGGCAGCAACCCTGGCAGCAACGACCTACGGCATTAGGCTTACAACTTAACCGCTTAACTGAGCACGATAGCCGCTTTGCCAATGCGACACAAAGTGCTGAATCCCGGCGTGAAGCCTTTGCTTATCTGAGACAAGATCGCAGCCTTAACGATAACTGGCGCTGGCGGCCTACGCTTTATGTTGGCTATGGTGCAGTCCGTAGCGAACTAAGAACAAATAGCGATGAACCGTTAAAAGATAACGGCTGGCTGGCCAAAATTAGCCCCAATCTGCTTTGGCAGCTTAGCCAAAGCAGCGGTGCTTATCTGCTGATTAACCCCACGATAAAATTACATAATCTGCAATTTGGTGGCGGCAATATTCAGGTATTTGTGCCATTTTAATGCTAACACCGGCCGGACTGGCACGTTTTTTCAGCAACTGACGGCACAAGGCTTTACAAAATAGCCAAAGCCGTTAGGCTGCCACTATTTCCGGCTCGAACAAGCATTACAGCGAGGCACTATGCAACCCTTTATCTATCATATCGGCACTCAGGGACAACCCTGGGGCGAGGCAGAAAAACAACAATGGCTCGCCGAGCAACGCATCAAGCGCAGCTATCAGAGCGATGTGTTAAGTCAGCTTAGTGCCCTGGAGTCGCAGTTTGAGGTGATCCAATACGGTGAGCTGGATTATCAGGCGCAGGGCTTTAGCCGCTATCCGCTGTTTTTATTAAAAAGCCGCAACTGGCAGGCCGATAAACCGCTGGCGCTGGTCACCGGCGGTGTGCACGGTTATGAAACCAGTGGAGTGCATGGTGCGCTGCGCTTTGCCAAAACCCATGCTGCGGCCTATGTTGCCGACTTTAACCTGTTGATTGCACCCTGTATCAGCCCCTGGGGCTATGAAACGATCAATCGCTGGAACCCATTGGCGGTCGATCCAAACCGTTCCTTTATTGCCAATAGCCCGGCCGCCGAAGCCGGTTTGTTGCGCGATTATCTGCTGGCGTTGGGGACCACGCCTTTGGTGCATATTGATCTGCATGAAACCACGGATTCAGATAACAGTGAATTTCGTCCGGCCAAAGCAGCACGCGATGGCACGGTAAATACTAACTGGAATATTCCGGATGGCTTTTATCTGGTTGGTGATAGTGAAAATCCACAGCCGGATTTTCAAAAAGCCATGATTGATGAAGTAGTCAAAGTGACGCATATCGCCCCTGCTGATGAGCAAGGCTGGTTGATTGGCGAGCCGCTGGCGCAGTTTGGCGTCGTCAATTACCCGAAGAAATCCCTGGGGCTTTGTGGCGGCATGACCGCTGCGCGCTTTGTTACCACCACCGAAGTTTATCCGGACAGCCCCAGTGCCACGCCCGAGCAGTGTATTCTGGCGCAGGTAGCGGCGGTAGTGGGTGGTTTAAACTATGTTCGGGCCCTGCTGTCAGCGAAGTCGGCATAGTCGGAATAGTCGGCATAGTAAGCGACATGAGTATTCAGATCCGCTTAATCAGCGCTGCCGATCTGGCGGCGGTGGTGGCGCTGCAGGATAGCTGTTATAGCGATAATCTGTATGAGCCACCAGAATTACTGGTAAAGCGTCTGGCCGCAGCGCCGGACAGTTGCTGGCTGGCAGAAAACCCAGCCGGTGAGCTGTTAGCTTATTTGTTTTGCTACCCCTCTTTAGCTGGCAAGGTAGTGCCACTGGGCAGTCCGTTTCAGGTTGCCAGCAAGCCGGAGCTATTGTATTTACACGATATGGCGGTGAGCGCTAAGGCCAGGGGTTTAGGCCTGGCCAGCAGTTTGCTACAGCAGGCCGAATACTTTGCCAGAGAGCAGGGATTGACCCGGTTAGCGCTGGTAGCAGTACAGGGCTCGGTAAGCTACTGGCAGCGACAGGGTTTTCTCGTACAAGATACACTCTGCCCTGATGCTGAGGCGGCACTACAGAGTTATGCCGGGGAACAGGCGCGGTATATGTTCAAAGATGGTGCTTGACAGTAACTTGTTGCAAAACCGATTAAGCGCTAGAATTACCAATAGTTTAATCAAGGGGCTAAATATGGTCAGCAAGCAGCAGTTACAAAAGCGCTTTGAAGCAATAAAGGTTAGCAATTTTGCTGAGAGCCTGCGTCTTGAGGGGTTAAAACCTACCAAAGACAAAGCTAGCTTGAACCCCAAAATTTTAGCTAGACTCAAGCAATTACAAGAGTTACATGACTGATAAGTATGGTGTTGGACAAGATCCCTACTGTTACCCAAACTCTTCTTTATTGATCAATCTGCTGGATTTAAAGTCTGAAGAAGAACTTACAGCAGCGGAAGTTGAGTTCACCTCGTACCGGTTGAGCACCTTTATCCCAGACTTCGATAATCTGAGCTTCGATTATCTTTGCCATATCCATTATCATCTATTTCAAGACTTATACAGTTGGGCCGGACAAATCAGAACTGTCGATATTGCAAAACAATCGACGCATTTTTGTAATGTTCGATTTATTTCAAAGTCAGCGGAAAAGTGTTTTGAAGTACTGCCGAGAAATAATTACTTCCGAGAGATGCCGCTCCCAGTATTTATTAATAATCTTGCGGACTTTTTCTGTGAAGTTAATGTGCTTCATCCGTTTCGAGAGGGTAATGGCAGAAGCCTAAGATTGTTTTGTGAGGTTTTAGCATTGCAGGCGGGTTATGAATTAAGTTGGCACCATATTTCGCAGGAAGACTGGTTGCTAGCAAACATTGCAGGTTATCAGGGGGACCTAATGCCATTATTCCGGCTGTTTAGGTTAGCGACAAAACCTATCGATATTTAAGTTATTCCGCTTTCTACACTTAGCGGTGACCACAACTTTGCCCTATAGCGACAGCGGCAGCTATACTGATTGCTGCTTAAAGCAGCAACTGGCAGAGGAACCGCCATGCGTAATCCCATTGTTATCCTGCACGGCTGGAGTGATAACAGCCGCTCGTTTCGTGACTTAGCCCACTTTCTGCAAACCGAGTTTGGTGCTGCGGTACAACATCTGTATCTGGCTGACTGGTTGTCATTACAGGATGAGATCAGTTATGGCGATCTGGCCGCGGCGATGCAACAAGCCTGGCTGGGTATGCAGCTGCCCACTTCGCCGCAAAGTGTTGATCTGATCGTCCACAGCACCGGTGCCCTGGTTAGCCGGCACTGGTTTACCCGTTATTATGCTGCGGCCACTAACCCGGTTAAACGTTTTCTGCAGCTGGCGCCGGCCAACTTTGGTTCGCCGCTGGCGCATAAAGGCCGCAGTTTCTATGGCCGGGCCGTGAAAGGCTGGAAGCAACCGGGCTTTCAAACCGGCGCCAATTTGTTATATGGGTTGGAGCTGGCGGCCGACTATAGCCGGGAACTGGCTAAAGCCGATCTCTTTGCCGCTGAGTCCTGGTATGGTGCGGGCAGAATGCTCAGCACCATTTTTATTGGTAACCGCGGTTACAGCGGGATCAGCGCTATCGCCAACGAAGCCGGTTCAGATGGTACGGTGCGCATTGCCGGGGCAAACCTGAATTGCCGTTATCTGAAAGTGGCACTGGATGAGCAGCAAAACGTTAAGCCCGGCAGCTTGCAGCTGCGAAAAAGTCAGGGGGAAATCGCCTTTTCGGTGCTGCCAGATGAGCATCATGGCAGTATTATCGGTAATGGTAAAAAAGCCCCGCATAACCCGCTGACCTTAAAGCTGATTCGCCAGGCACTGCAAGTCGAGGATGCCGATTTTCAGGTGGGCAGCACAGGTCATTTTGCCTATCAGCAGCAGTTGGATAGCCAAAACTCGCCTGCCAACTGGCACGCGGATTTGCGCAGCCAGGTGCTTTGTAAGCTCCAGGATCAGCATGGCGATCCGGTCACCGATTACTTTTTAGAAATGTATCGCACGGCAAATGCCGATAGTCGCTTTGAACAAAGGCTGTATCAGCAGTTTTTACGGCACGTGCATCCGCATAGCCAGCAGCCACAAAATCGGGCGTTTTATTTTGATGTGGCGGCATTAAACGAGCTTAAACAAAGCCCGAACTTTCAGCAGTTGTTTTTAAGTTTTCATGCCCAGCCGCTGTTTAAGCCACCGCGGCAACCCGCAGGCTTTAGCGCGGTGCCAGCCAGTGCAGCTGCAGGGCTGCGCTTGGCGGTTGAGGAACTGGCGCAGATTTTTGCACCGCATCAAACACTGCTGTTGGATGTGGAATTAACGCGCCAGGTCGCTGAGTCGGTTTTTACTTTGCAGCGTCATTAAAGGCCGCACGCCAGCGTTGATAACGCTTAAGCGTTGGTGCCGGGCGCTCGGTATACCAGGCATAACCTTGCCGGCGTTCGAGCGAGACCTGATGCACGTCATAATACAGTTCGCCATCACGATCGCCAAAGATCGGTCTGTTGGTATTAAGCTCAGCAAAGCGTGGCCACAGCGGCCCGGCGCCGGCTTTGGCTTGCAGCACCCGCAGTTGCGGATGCCAGTGTTGATCAGTGATCGCATGGCGTGCTAACCAGCCGGCGGCAGCATGGATACTCTGCTGCAGTTCAACGGATGGCTTGGGCAAGCTGAGCAAAAAATCCAGCAGGCTGGCACTTTCCATTACCGCCAGCGCCGGCATTTCGTAGGCTCTGGCCCAGGCCGGTTGCAAGGTACGGTGATGATACTGTGCCGCCCACAGGCTTAACCCTGCCTCGTCCCGCTGTTGCAACTGCAGTAACAGCTTAAGGCCACGGCTAAAAGCCTGTCCGGCTTGTTGTTGTAAGCTGGCATCGACGAAGGCAAACTCAGTTTCAGCTGTACTTACGGCATACAGTAAGCTCAGTACCTCCTCAGTCACCTCATCGTTAAGCGTAATATGATCATGATAACCCCCGCGCAGCGGAAAGCTCTGTGGCCAGCCACCATTGGGGTATTGCGCCTGCAACAGCAAGGTTATACCGCGGGTAAAGGCTTGCCGGTAAAGCGGCTCAGCCGTTGCGTTATATGCCCGGGCCAGCACCCTTAATTGCGTCGTGGTGGCGCTGTTGTCAAAGGTAGGCACATAGTTTGGCTCCACGCCCCAGTGCTGACCACTTTGCCTGGCAATACGCATATCGGTTCGTTTCGACCAGCCACCGCTTGGCGTTTGCAGGCTGAGTATGGCCTGCAATAATTCGCGTCCGGCCGCGCTTTGATAAAACGCCGCCGGTAAGTCTGGCTCAAAGCCAAAGCGCCGGGTTGGTGTGGGTAAGCTAAAGTTGCTTTGGCGCAAAGCCTGCAGTTCAGCCTGTAGCGTCGCCTCATCTTGCTGCAGCAGCCTTGCAGAACGCGCGTAATACAGCTCCCAGTTGGTTGAAAGCAGCGGTTCTGATGGGCTGCTGCCGGCATGCAGTTCGCCGCAGAGCAGGGCGCCGCTCAGTAACAAAGGCCGCAATAATGAGAGCATTTTCAGCACCAAATTGATTAGTAAAAAAGCTACGCTAACCTGCGCTGGCCTCGCAGGCAAAGTCAGGCCTGGGGTTTTTGTGCTTTTGTTCGTATCTGGAATTTCCCTGTCGCGGAAAATCACTTAGTCTGTAACCAGCAACGGCCGGCAAGTCCTGGCATCGAGAACTGGTATGGCGACCTGTTATGGCGATCTGTTTTGGCCATCTGTTTTGGAGAGTACAAATTGAGAGTATTGCTAAGCATGCTGGCATTAGCTTTTGCGGCGCCGCTTTCGGCACAGATTCTGGCGCAGCAGTTACCGGGTTTTTATCAGCAGCTGAAAGCAGAGCAACAGTTTAGTGCTGCCTGGCGCCCGGATAGCGCTAAGCCAATTCAGCAGTGGCGCACTGAGGCACGGCAACTGCTGCGCGACGCACTGTTGTGGCCCGAGCAGCCACTGGATTTTGCGGCTGAACAACTGATGGTTGAGCAGCGCGATGGCTATCAGGCCGAGCGCTGGCAGCTTAATCTGACGCCAGAAAACCGGGTTACCGTTTCGGTGCTGCGCCCGGCGGGTGAGGGGCCTTTCCCGGCGGTACTGCTGCTGCATGATCACGGCGCTTATTTTTTAATTGGTAAAGCCAAGCTGATCAAACCCTTTGCCAGGGATCCGAATCTCGCCAAGGCGGAGGCCTGGACTAAACGTTATTACGATGGCCGTTTTATCGGTGATGAGTTAGCGGCTCAGGGGTATCTGGTGCTGGCAGCGGACTCCTTTGGTTTTGGTGAACGGGGACCTTTAAATGCCGATGCCCAGCAGGCACTGGCCGCGAATTTCTTTCAGCTCGGGCGCTCGCTGGCCGGTTTGGCGGCTTATGAAGACTTGCGCTTGGCAGCCTTTCTTGCCCAGCTGCCGCAGGTCGATAACACTCGCATTGCTGCATTGGGTTTTTCAATGGGCGGGTTTCGGGCCTGGCAGTTGGCGGCGCTGACGGATGATATCAAAGCCACAGCGACCATTAGCTGGATGACCACCAGTGATACTGCTATGACGCCGGGCAATAATCAATTACGCGGCCAAACGGCGTTCTGGATGTTACATCCCGGGTTGGCAGCGAAACTGGATTATCCGCATATGGCGGGCATAGCCGCACCTAAACCGGCATTGTTTATCAGTGGTGCTAAAGATCGTCTGATGCCAGCGGCCGGCACTGAGCAAGCTTTTGCCACGATGCGACAAATCTGGCAGGCGCATGGCGCCGGCGAAAAGCTGGTGACTGATCTTTGGCCGGAGCAGGGACATCAGTTTACGGCAGCGCAGCAGCAGCGGGTATGGCGTTGGCTGGAGGAGGTGTTTGCTAAGCCTGCTGCTGCAGATAATCATTAGCGTTGTCATCGGAGCATCCGGCGCGTTTAGCCGCCGGATGCTTGTATCTCTAATCTTCAGCGTCCAGACTAGCGCAACGCCCTTAGCAGGGTAGTAATTTTCTCCACCGGCTTCAAGGATCACATCCCTGTGCCCTTTCAGCCTCCGCAGCATCCATGCTGCTGTTACGAAAATTCTACCGCAGCCAAGGGCTTAAACAACGTCGGTGAGGCATCACGACAATATACTTTTGGCGGCACGATCGTGAACGAGGCGGTAAATGCAGAGTACACTTTTCTGGGGACGTCTTTCGCATGGATGCGAAAGGGGAGCCCCCAGGGATGGGTTCACGGCGTGCCCCAGGAAAGTTGTACGGCGCGTTTAGCCGCCGGATGCTCCGAGTTAGAACCTGCGTAACGATGAGCACCAGCAGCGTTGAGATTGGGGCAGTGCCCTCAGCTGGGTAGTAATTTTCTCCACTGGCTTCAAGGATCACATCCCTGTGCCCTTTCAGCCTCCGCAGCATCCCTGCTGCTGTTACGAAAATTCTACCGCAGCCAAGGGCTTAACAAATATCGGTTAGGTATCACGAAAATATGCTTTTGGCGGCACGGTTGTGAACGAGGCGGTAAATGCATAGTACACTTTGACCGGGGACGTCTTTCGCATGGATGCGAAAGAGACAAATTCGTCGGGAACGAATTTGAACAGCGCTTGCGCTGGCCCGCAGGGTAAACTTCAGGATGAAGTTTATAACCCCCTATGGATGGGTTCACGGCGTGCCCCAGGAAAGTTGTACGGCGCGTTTAGCCGACGGATGCACCAGGTTGGAACCTGCGTAACTTTCGATAACAGTAGCTTTTAGAACGGAGCAGCGCCCTTAGCAGGGTAGTAATTTTCTCCACCGGCTTCAAGGATCACATCCCTGTGCCCTTTCAGCCTCCGCAGCATCCCTGCTGCTGTTGCGAAAATTCTACCGCAGCTAAGGGCTTAAACAATATCGGTGCGGCATCAGCAAGAGCTCTACTGATCTAAACCCCCTGCGATCTGGTATAGTCCGCTTATTTCCCTGAATACAGAGCAACATATGCAATACACCACTTTAGGCAGCAGCGGCCTGCGGGTGTCACGGGTTTGTCTGGGTACCATGACCTGGGGGCAGCAAAACACCCAGGCAGATGCCGATGCGCAACTGGCGCTGGCACTGGATGCCGGCGTGAATTTTATCGACACTGCAGAAATGTATGCGATCCCACCGCGGCCAGAAACCTATGGCGCCACCGAGCAGATTATTGGCAACTGGTTAAGCCGTAATAGCGCCAAACGAGAGCAGTTAGTGCTTGCTACCAAGATCGCCGGCAACGGCCTGGCACATATTCGCGACGGGAGCGATATTAGCCCGCAAAGTCTGGTCGCCGCGGTCGACGGCTCGCTTAAGCGGTTACAGACAGACTATATCGATGTATACCAGCTACACTGGCCAAATCGCCGTTCGCCGCACTTTGGCCGGCATGCCGTGAATCAGGTACGCTTTAGTGAAACGGATAGCATAGCGCAGCAAGCAGAGATGCTGGCGATTCTGGAGACGCTTGGCAAGCTAGTGCAGGCTGGCAAGATCCGCCATTGCGGCCTGTCGAATGAAACGCCCTGGGGGATTAGCCAGTACCTAAAGCTCAGCGCACAGCATAACCTACCGCGGATGGTCTCGATTCAAAACGAGTTTGGCCCGCTGCATACCAAAGACTGGCCCTATCTAATTGAGCAATGCCAGCACGAGAATATCGCCTATTTACCCTGGTCACCGCTGGCAGGTGGTGCCCTAACCGGTAAGTATCTGGACGGGCAACGACCGGCTGCAAGCCGCTGGACCCTGGTGCAGCGCAATGGTTTATTTCGCGACACACCAGAGTCAAATGCGGCGATCCGTGCTTTTTGTGAACTGGCTGCCGCCCATCAGCTAAGCGCGGCGCAATTGGCGCTGGCCTGGGTGAATCAGGTTGATGGTGTCAGCTCGACCATTATCGGCGCCACCAGTACCAGCCAGTTAGCAGAAAATCTTGCCGCCTTTGAGCTGACATTAAATCACGAGCTACTGGCTGGCGTAACCGAATTTCTGCGCCAGCACTCACTGCCGTTTTAGCCACTTTACAATGGCAGGGGGTCAGGTGTTACAGTAACAGCTAATATGCAGCAGTTGAGGTATTACCGTGACCAGAGAGAATCAATCGGATTGCCAGCAATCAGCTTGTTGTGCAAAAGTGCAGCCTGAGCAAGAGCCTGTTACTAAAGCCGCCAGCCACGATGCTCAGTGGCATAGCCTTTATCATATTCCGAAAATGGATTGTCCATCGGAAGAGCGATTAATCCGTCTGGCATTGCAGGACCTGGATGGGATTGTGCAACTCGAGTTTGACCTGGCACAGCGTCAGCTGGCGATCTTGCATCAGGGCGATGCAACGATGATCACTAAAAAGCTGCAAAGTTTGGGGTTGGGAGCACAGCTTTCCGTCTCACGTGCCGCATCCGTAGCTGATCGCCAAAGCTTTACCGCTGATCCGGCAGCTGAAAGACGTACACTTTATTGGTTGCTGGCAATCAACGCGATGATGTTCGTGCTGGAGTTTGCTGTTGGCATAGTCGCGCAGTCAATGGCGCTGCTCGCCGACTCATTAGACATGTTTGCTGATGCAGCGGTTTATTTGCTGGCCTTATTCGCCGTCGGCAAAGGATTACAGTTACAGCTTCGGGCTGCCAAAGTGGCAGGCTGGTTACAGGCAATTCTGGCGCTTGGCGTGTTAGCCGAGGTTGTACGCAGAGCACTATATGGCAGTGAGCCGCAGTCAACGCTGATGCTGGGCATGGCCAGTCTGGCGTTAGTCGCAAACGTTAGTTGCTTAGTGTTACTGGCTAAACATCGGCAGGGTGGCGTTCATATGAAAGCCAGCTGGATCTTTTCGGCTAACGATGTATTGATTAACTTTGGAGTGATTCTGGGCGCGTTGTTAGTCGCATGGACCGGCTCGGCTTATCCGGATTTGCTGGTAGGGGCTGTTATTGGCGCTATCGTGTTGTTGGGCGCCAAACGGATATTGGCGTTAAGAAGCTAGCCTTTTATGACAGTTTTATGAAGTTTAGCGCCATGACTTGATATGTGAAAAAACATATATACAATGCAGTGTATATGTGTTTTTACGTACATGGGTTCAGCATGGCGTTAGCGAAAATCCTTTTTATCTGCACCGAAAATTCGGCGCGCTCCATTATGGCGGAAGCGATAGCCCGGCATAAATATGCCGATCGTTTTGAAGTTTATAGCGCCGGTAGCCACCCGGGCACCGCCGATAGCCGGGCATTGGCAGTATTAAACTCGCATGGCATTAGCACCGAAGGTCTGTACGCTAAGCCACTCAGTGCGCACCGACAGCAGCATTTCGATTATGCCATCGTACTGTGCAGCAAAACCGCTGCTGAGTGTGCCCATGATATTTCAGCCAAACATTTGCTGGCCTGGGATTTTAGCGATCCCAAACAACAGGGTACCGTCAAAGCCTTTGAAACGACCTTACATGAACTGGCCGAACGGCTAAGTATGTTTGTGCTGCTGTATGACAAACAACATCAGCACGAGCCACTCACCGCACTAAATCTGTGCAAATTACTGTCTGACGACACCCGTCTTAATACCGTACTACTGATCCAGGCGGAGCAGGAGCTGTGTGTCTGTGAGCTGACGGCAGCCCTTGTCGAAACGCAGCCAAAAATATCCCGGCATTTAGCAATGCTCCGCAAAGCGGGCTTGTTACAAGACCGCCGGCAAGGGCAGTGGGTGTATTATCGCCTGGCCGAAGATTTACCGTTGTGGGCCAGCGAAAGCATTAAGCAATTTGCCACTGCCAGCGCCAGTAGCATCCAGCCGCTATTAGCTAACCTGAACGCGATGGGCGAACGGCCGGTACGTGAACAGCTTTGCTGTAGTTAATAACGCAATCTGGAGTGATCTTTTGGGCATTTTTGAACGCTATTTAACCCTTTGGGTGGCACTGGCGATGCTCGCCGGCGTGCTGGGTGGTCTGGCGGTACCTGCCGTATTTCAGCAAGTTGCCGCGCTGGAGTTTGCTCATGTCAATCTGGTGATCGCCGTCTTTATCTGGATCATGATTTATCCAATGATGGTGCAGATTGATTTTAGTGCCATTAAAGACGTCGGCAAAAAACCAGCGGGAATAGTGCTGACGCTGGTGGTCAACTGGCTGATCAAACCCTTTACGATGGCGCTGCTTGGCTGGTTATTTTTTAAAGTACTGTTTGCCGGCTGGGTTGACCCGCAAACCGCTACTGAATATATCGCCGGTATGATTCTACTTGGGGTAGCGCCTTGTACCGCTATGGTGTTCGTCTGGAGTCAATTAACTAAAGGCGACGCCAACTACACGCTGGTCCAGGTATCGGTAAATGACCTGATTCTGATCTTTGCCTTTGCGCCTTTAACGGCGCTGTTGCTGGGTGTAACGGAGATTTTTGTGCCCTGGCAAACGTTAGTGATATCAGTATTGCTGTATGTTGTCTTACCGCTGATCGCAGGTGTATTAACCCGCCAGCTGCTGGCGAAAGAGCCTGCCAGACTGGCTGCCTTTCTTGCCGGAATTAAACCCTTTTCCATTGCTGGCCTGGTTGCCACCGTGTTGCTGTTATTCGCACTACAGGCAGAGACCATTATCCGGCAACCCCTGGCGATTGGCCTGATTGCGATACCGCTGTTGATCCAAACCTATGCGATTTTTGCCTTAACCTACTTTGCCGGCTGTAAATTGCGGTTACCGCATCAAGTCGCGGCACCGGCCAGCATGATTGGCGCCAGTAATTTCTTTGAACTGGCGGTTGCAGTAGCCATTGCTCTCTTTGGTTTGCACTCGGCAGCTGCGCTGGCGACCGTGGTTGGCGTCCTGGTAGAGGTGCCGGTGATGCTATCGTTGGTATGGTTTGCCAATCGTACCCGGCACTGGTTTAAAACAAGCTGACACTCAGCCTTTTGGAGCGATTTATGTCTCACCCTTATGATGTGCTACAGGTTAATGATGTGAACTTTATTTTTACCCCTTGCCCCGGTACCAAGGGCACCTCTGTGGCTGAGGCGTTAGCGACACTTAAAGCTGAGGGTGCCAAAGCCGTGTTAACGCTAACACCGGCAACTGAGCTGGCGGCGCTTCAGGTCACGGATCTGGCTGAGCAATGCGCAGCAGCTGGCTTAAACTGGTTTCATTGCCCGATAGAAGATGACTGTGCGCCGGGTGAAGCCTTTCAGCAGGCCTGGCAAAGTGCCGGCCCCGCCATACAGCAGTTACTTAGCCAGCAGCAGAGCGTGGCGATTCATTGCAAAGGCGGCTCAGGTCGCACTTCGCTGGCGGCAGCACAACTGCTAGCCGAACGTGGTGTCGCTAAAGCACAGATCCTGAGCAGTATTAAGCAGATCCGGCCGCATGCGCTAAGCCTGCCGCCACATATTGATTATTTTAACGCGCTAGCTGGCGCCTGACAGAAGGATTTACTGATGACGATTAAAGTTGGCATTAACGGCTTTGGCCGGATTGGCCGTCTGGCCCTGCGTGCGGCCTTTGATTGGCCAGAGTTCGAGTTTGTACAGATCAATGATCCGGCGGCCGATGCCGCAACCTTTGCCCATTTACTGAACTTTGACTCAGTCCATGGCCGCTGGCAGCATCAAGCTGAGGCGGCTGACGATACCATACTTATTAATGGCAAAACCATTCAGGTCAGCGGCAATAAAGCCATTGCCGATACTGACTGGTCTGGTTGTGATCTGGTGATTGAAGCTTCGGGTAAGATGAAAACCAAAGCCGCGCTACAAGCTTACCTGGAGCAGGGCGTAAAGCGGGTGGTGGTAAGTGCACCGGTAAAAGAAGCCGGAGTGCTGAATGTGGTGATGGGCGTGAATCAGCAGTTATTTAATGCCGCCGAACATCGCATTGTTACTGCAGCCAGTTGTACCACTAACTGTTTAGCGCCGGTGGTTAAGGTGATCCACGAACAACTGGGGATTAAGCATGGCTCTATTACCACGATTCATGATTTAACCAATACGCAATCGATTTTAGATACGCCCCATAAAGACTTACGCCGGGCACGCGCCTGTGGTGCCAGTTTAATTCCGACCACCACCGGCTCAGCGACCGCTATTACCGAGATCTTCCCGGAGTTAAAGGGCCGCTTAAATGGCCATGCGGTGCGGGTGCCACTGGCTAATGCCTCGTTAACGGATTGCGTGTTTGAAGTCGAGCGCGCCACTACCGCCGAGGAAGTGAATGCCATGCTCAAGGCTGCAGCTGAAGGTGAGCTGGCAGGAGTTTTGGGTTATGAAAGCCGGCCGCTGGTGTCGGTGGATTATAAAACCGACCCACGCTCCAGTGTTATCGATGCCTTATCGACTATGGTGGTCAATGGCACTCAGGTCAAAATTTATGCCTGGTACGACAACGAATGGGGCTATGCCAATCGTACGGTCGAACTGGCGAAATTAGTCGGTTTGGCAGACTAAATGACGATATGATGAATATGCGCAGCGACGTTAAACAATATCTGGTTGTCACCGGTAATTACTGGGCCTTCACGCTGACCGACGGTGCGCTGCGCATGCTGATTGTGCTGCATTTTTATCAGCTGGGTTACTCGCCGCTGGCGATTGCCTCGTTATTCTTGTTTTACGAGTTTTTCGGGATTGTGACTAACCTCACTGGCGGTTGGCTCGGTGCCCGGCTCGGCTTAAACAAGACGATGAATATCGGTTTGTTTCTGCAAATTATTGCGCTCAGTATGTTGTTAGTTCCTGCCGATATGCTAACGGTACTGTGGGTAATGGTGGCGCAAGCGATCTCGGGAATAGCCAAAGATCTGAATAAAATGAGTGCGAAAAGCGCCATCAAGCTGTTGTTACCGGATGAGGCGCAAGGGGCGCTGTATAAGTGGGTGGCGGTATTAACCGGTTCCAAAAATGCGCTAAAGGGCGTCGGTTTTTTCCTCGGTGGTCTATTGCTGGCGTTGCTAGGGTTTCAGGGCGCAATGGCCGCGATGGCGGCTACGCTGCTGCTGGTGTGGATCCTTAGTTTGTTGCTGCTGAAAAAGGATCTTGGGAAAAAAAGTTTCAAACCCAAATTTACCGAGTTGCTGTCAAAAAGTGCCAGTTTAAACTGGCTATCGGCGGCGCGGTTTTGTTTGTTTGCCTCGCGCGATGTCTGGTTTGTCATAGCACTGCCCATTTATCTTGCCAGCAGCGCCGGTTGGTCACAGAGTGCGGTCGGGGCCTTTTTAGCCTGCTGGGTAATTGGTTATGGCATAGTGCAAGCCCTTACGCCTGCACTTACCCGCAGCAGTAAAAAAGCGCCACCGGCGGCGGGTACAGCTCTGCAATGGGCGTTGGTGCTGGCAGCCTTACCCTGGCTGATCGGCCTGGCGATGCTATTTAGCGGCGAGCCGCTGTGGGCGCTGCTGCTCGGCTTGCTGCTGTATGGTGCGGTATTTGCCATTAATTCCAGTTTGCACAGCTATTTAATTGTCGCCAGTGCCAATCGTGACGGTGTCTCGCTGGATGTCGGCTTTTATTATATGGCAAACGCGGCCGGGCGCTTAGTCGGCACTTTATTATCCGGCTGGGCGTTTCAGGCCTATGGTTTATTGGCGTGTTTGTGGATCTCAGGGTTACTGTTGCTTGGTGCTGTGCTTTGTACCTGGGCGTTACGGCGCTGTCAGACATCGACACAGGTAAAGGGGTGAGCAGATTAATTTTTCTTTTGTTGTTTTTTTACACTAGACTGAAGCGGACTGGAACTAAAAACAGCAAGAGGAGAGTGATATGCGTTGGTCTGCTTCAATTTTAGCGTTATCTTGCGCCGCTTTATTAGTGGCCTGCTCGCCACCGGCAGAGCAGCAAACTGCTACTCCGACACCTCAGGCAGCGGTAAGTCAGACGGTGCCGCAGTATTCAGCCGAAACCTTTTTTAATACCACCACTCTCTATGGCTCTTCGCTAAGTCATGACGGTAGTGCGGTGCTGGTAACCAGCGATGCCAGTGGTATTTTTAATGTTTACCGTTATCCGGTGGATGGCAGCGCCCCAACGCAATTAACCCAGTCAACCAGCGATGCCTATAACGGTATCAGCTGGTTTCCTAAGGATGATCGCTTTTTATATACCGCCGATCAGGGTGGCAATGAGTTAAACCACGTTTATGTGCAACTACCAGATGGCAGCAGTAAAGATTTAACACCGGGCGAGAAGCTCAAGGCGCAGATGGTGGGCTGGCATCAGGACGATGTGCATTTCTTTATTATGACCAACGAGCGGGATAACCGCTTTTTCGATTTGTATCAATACAGCAGTGTGGACTACAGCCGTAGCATGTTGTTTGAAAACAATACCGGTTTTAATTTAGAAGCGGTAAGCCCGAATGGCCGCTATCTGGCGCTTAGCCGCACTAACTCTAACTCTGACTCCGATCTGTTTTTGGTCGATTTACAGGCCGATAAAGCAGAACCTAAGTTGATTACGCCTACCGATGGCAATATCCAACATGGGGCTTATACCTTTACCGTTGATAATAAGGCCCTGATTTACAGTACCAATGGTCATGGCGAATTTAATCAAGCCTGGCGTTATGATCTGGCGACGGCTGAACACAGTGCCTATATCGCCGCCGATTGGGATGTTTCTTTCCTGTATTTCTCGAAATCAGGCCGTTATCAGGTGGTGGGGGTGAATGCCGATGCCCGTACTGAGTTAACCATTACCGATCTGAGCAGCGGGCAAAAACTGCAAATGCCGGCTTATCCAGCCGGCGATTTACGGGGTGTCAGTTTCTCGGCCGATGAAAACACCATGGTGTTTTATGTGAACTCAGATACCTCACCGTCAAACTTGTTCGTCTGGCGTCTGGGCACCGATAGCGTGGCCCAGCTAACCCAAACCCTGGCTGCGGGTATGGATGCCGCGCATCTGGTGCAAAGCTCGATCGAGCGCTTTAAAAGTTTCGATGGCCTGGAAATTCCCGGTTTACTGTATAAACCTAAGCAGGCCAGTAGCAGCAACAAAGTCCCCGGCATTATCTGGATCCACGGTGGTCCGGGCGGCCAAACCCGCCAGGGCTACAGTGCGATGATGCAGCATCTGGTCAATCATGGTTATGCGGTGTTTGGTGTCAATAACCGGGGTTCGTCCGGTTACGGTAAAACTTTCTATCATCTTGATGATAAACGGCATGGTGAAGATGACTTACAAGACATCGTCTATGGCAAAAAGTACCTGCAAAGCCTGGACTGGATTGATGGCGACAAGATAGTGGTCATGGGTGGTAGCTATGGTGGCTATCTGACGATGGCGGCGCTGGCCTTTACCGATGAGTTTGATGCCGGCATTAATATCTTCGGTGTTACCAACTGGGTTCGGACGCTGGAGAGCATTCCACCATGGTGGGAGAGTTTCCGTCAGTCGCTGTACGATGAGCTGGGTGATCCGGCCGTTGATGGTGAACGTTTGCGTCGTATTTCTCCACTGTTTCATGCCGGTAATATTAAAGCCCCGGTATTGGTTGTGCAGGGCGCTAACGACCCGCGGGTGTTACAGGTTGAGAGCGATGAGATGGTGGCGGCGATCCGTGCTAATAATGTGCCGGTGGAGTATGTGTTGTTCCCGGACGAAGGCCATGGGTTTGCGGTAAAAGCTAACCGGATTAAAGCGCAGGAGGCGTATTTAAGTTTCCTCAAAACGCATCTGAAGTAACGGCTGGGAGTTGTTTAATTCAAGCGCCGCAGTTAATTACTGCGGCGTTTTTTATTCAGTGTTATGAGAGTCATATTTTTGTCACAAAAAATCAGTATGTTAAGGTTATTGTACTCCGGTTTGAACGCTGCAACGTCTGGAGTAGAGCATCCGGCGGCAAGCACACCGTACAACTTTGACGGGACACGCTGTGAATACATCCCTGTACGCTTGCATTTTTCATCCCTGAAAAATACATTCCCTTACAAAGTGCACGGAATGCTTACCACCTCGTTCACGATCGTGCTACCACCAGTATTTTCAGAAAGTATGCATGACATCCAGCGAGCTTCGATTGAAGATTGCGGTTGCTGTAGTTGCTGAGCGAGGCGGTAAATGCAGAGTACACTTTTCTGGGGACGTCTTTGGCATGGATGCCAAAGAGACAAATTCGTCGGGAACGAATTTGAACAGCGCTTGCGCTGGCCCGCAGGGTAAACTTCAGGATGAAGTTTATAATCCCCCAGGGATGGGTTCACGGCGTGCCCCAGGAAAGTTGTACGGCGCGTTTAGCCGCCGGATGCTCATATATCGACTCTGCAGCGTCCAGACTAGCGCAGCGCCCTTAGCAGGGTAGTAATTTTCTCCACCGGCTTCAAGGATCACATCCCTGTGCCCTTTCAGCCTCCGCAGCATCCCTGCTGCTGTTACGAAAATTCTACCGCAGCTAAGGGCTTAACTAATATCGGTGAGGCATCACGACTCGCCCGTCCGACAATGTGGTTTCAGCAGTGGGCATTTTTAAAATTATCGAGATTGAAGCAGGATCTGCATGACAAACGAAGCAATGAACGAACCGATACATAACAACTTCTGGAGCATCTTCCGGATTTTCCTGGTACTGGGCCTGACCTCCTTCGGCGGGCCGGTAGCGCATCTTGGTTATTTTCGTACCGAGTTTGTTGAAAAACGTAAATGGCTGACTGAACGCGACTATGCTGAACTGGTGGCGTTATGCCAGTTCTTACCCGGCCCGGCCAGTAGCCAGGTTGGTTTAGCGCTTGGGTTATTGCGCGGGCGCTATCGCGGTGCGCTGGCTGCCTGGCTCGGTTTTACACTGCCATCTGCCGCGGTATTGATTGCGTTTAGCCTAAGTTTGGCGATTTTACAAAGCCCGCTGTTGCAGGGTGCCTTGCAGGGCTTAAAGCTGGTGGCGGTTGCTGTGGTCGCTCATGCGGTTTGGGGGATGGCAAAAAGTTTATGTAATACGGTGCCAAAATTCAGCGTTATGGCGCTAAGTTCGGTGTTATTGCTGCTATTTCCGGTTATCTGGTTGCAACCTGTGGTGATCCTGCTTGGCGCGCTGCTTGGTTATTTTCTGTTAAAGCAGGAAGTAGCCGCTGCAGCCTCTGCCTTACCTCTTACCGTATCGAATACGGCAGCCAAGGCTTATGGTCTGTTATTTCTGGTCTTGTTATTCGGTTTACCGCTCGTGGCGCAGCTCTATCCCGGTGCTGTTGTCACACTGTTCGATATTTTCTACCGTGCCGGTGCGCTGGTGTTTGGCGGGGGGCATGTGGTATTGCCACTGTTACAGGCCGAAGTGGTGCCAACGGATCTGGTCAGTGCTGATAACTTTATTGCCGGCTATGCGGCAGCGCAGGCTGTACCCGGCCCTTTGTTTACCTTTGCCGCTTTTTTAGGTGCCGCCAGTAATGGTGAACTAAGCGGTGTTTGGGGTGGGGTAGTGGCGCTGCTGGCCATCTTTTTGCCGTCTTTTCTGGTATTGGCGGCGGTGCTGCCGTACTGGCAAACACTGCGCGCTTCTAATAACGTCAGTCGCTTAATGGCCGGCGTGGGGGCCAGTGTCACCGGCATTTTGCTGTCAGCCTTATATCAGCCAATCTGGCAAAGTAGTGTGTTCGGAGCCACTGATTTTGCGCTGGCACTGCTGGGTTTTATTGCGCTGCAATTCTGGCGCCTGCCAGCCTGGTTACTGGTGCTGGCTGGCGCCTTGATTGGCATGGTAAGGGTGCTGTAGAGCCCTCTAGTTATTGCTTTAGAATCTCATCGACACTACCCTGCGCCAGTGGGTGATAACCTGGCCGCGCCTGTTGATAGACCTTACGGGCAAAGGCCAAACCATCCGGCGTTTTGGCCAGCTCGCGGTACAATGGCAGGATCAGTTTGCGCCGGCCGATGCTAATCAGATAGCGCTCTAGTGCCGGTAGCACTTCGCGATAGCCGATTTTTAGGGCTAACAGATACCAGGCGTGGGCAATTTCGCTATTGGTCGATTGCGTCAGATTAAAGCCATTATCCAGCTGCTGTAACTGGCCGGGGCTAATGCTCAGCGGCAGGTTATTGATAAAATATAGCCACTCATGCACTGTCCAGTCTGTGGTTGGCAGCTCATCCAGGGTGCGTAAACCTGATAACCAGGCATTGCTATGTTGTTGTACCCTGACAAAGGCATCTGATTGCGGGTTGGGGGCTGTCGCCGGTAAACCCCGGCCATGGATCCATTCCTGCACTTCGGCGGCACTGACTTTGCCGGGATACTTATCCAGCAAATTCGCTGTTAAGTAAGCTTCAAAGGCGGCCGTGGTGATACTTTGAAAGGCATGATCGTCGAAGTATTTTCTAACGAAAGGGTCAAAGACCTCACGGCCAAAGCGGCTTTCCAAAAACATCAGAAAGAGTTGTCCCTTGGTATAGGGCACGCCACTAAAAGCATCATCCGGATCGCGGCCTTTCAGATCGAGGTAAAGCCGGCTATCGTCCGGATCCAGACTGGCCAATTCTTGCTTTAGATCCTGCACCGACAGGGCCTGCTCCATAATGGCGCGATCGGTGCCAAACACCTGCTCCATAATGCGGTTTTCGACATAGGAGGTAAAGCCCTCGTTTAACCACAAGTCCTGCCAGGTCGCGTTGGTGACCAGATTGCCGGACCAGGAATGCGCCAGCTCGTGGGCAATCAGATTGACCAGGCTGCCATCGCCAGCAACCACGGTCGGTGTAATAAAAGACAGCACCGGGTTTTCCATGCCGCCAAACGGAAAGCTGGGCGGTAAGATCAGCAAATCATAACGGCCCCAGCGATAGTCACCGTATAGCTGTTCGGTCACATCGATCATCTTTTGCGTGCTGGCGAACTCTTTGGCGGCGGCCTCCAGAATATAAGCTTCGGCATAAACGCCGGTTTGCTCACTCATGGCTTTAAATTCGAGATCACCGACGGCGATGGCCAGCAAATAGGGTGGGATCGCCTGCGGCATAGTAAAGCGGTAATCGCCACTACGCGCTGCGCCGGGGGCGGTTGGTGCACTCATTACCGCCAGCAGGTCTTTATCGGTTTGAATGCGGGCACTATAAGTCAAGCGCACCGCGGGCGTATCCTGAATCGGGATCCAGCTTCTGGCGTGAATCGCCTGATTCTGGCTAAACATAAAGGGTTGCGTTTTCGCCGCGGTTTGTTCTTTGCTCAGCCATTGCAAGCCTGAGGCCTGCGGTTGCGATTGATAGTGAATACGTAGCGTATCGGCCTGAAAGCCCGGCTCTATCGTCAGCTTACTACCCAGCACCGGCTCAGCGGCAGCCAGACTAAAGGGCACTTTACGCCACTGACCATCAGCGCGGCGGGCATACACCTGTTTGATGATTAAGTCCCGGGTATCCAGATAAACGGTATTGGCGCTCTGATTTTGCCAGGTTAACGTCAAATCGGCAAAACCGGTCAGGGCTTTTTGTTCAAAATCGACCGCCAAATCCAGATAGAGATGGCTGACTTTCACATCCTGTAAATTGGCGTAGGTATAGGCATCATCAGCGGCCTGAGTCAGACCCGCGCCGAGCAGCAGTGCGCACAGCGCGGAAGCGCGTGCAGCAGAGAGTACAGAAGATAGCGCAGAAAAACGCAGTAACATAGCAAACCTTATTCTTATTCAGCTAAAGTACAGTCAACAAGGTATGTAATAGTCGCACTTATGTAAAGGGAAGAACCATCATGCTGAGATTAACCACCGCTTTTAGTCTGTTAGTTGCTGCTGCCAGCGTCACGGCAAGTCCATTACCTGATTTCCCGTTTATCAATGTTACCGGTCAGGCGACGTTGGAAGTGGCCCCCGACAAAGCTCAGATCCGCTTTGTCTTGCGCCAGACGGGGGCAACTGCTGAACAGGCTACCCGGGCTGTGTATCAGCAAGGCGAAAGTTTGCTGAAGTTTTTGCAAGCGCAAGGCTTAACTGAGAAAGCACTGGATGCGGCGCAGATCAATAAAGAAGCGCTGTATAAAGACTATCAGGACAGAACCATCACCGGTTATGAAGCCAGCCAGCCTATCACCCTGACACTGACCAATTTGGAGCAGTATGTGACGGTGATGGATTATCTGTTTACCCAGCCACAGATTTTTTCTATTCACAGCAGCTTTGATCACAGCAAACGCGAGGAATTTGAATTAACGCTAAGTGAAAAAGCCGGCGCGGATGCCCGTGCCCGTGCCAACCGCTTAGCCGCGGCGCAAGGCGTTAAGCTTAGCACCGTGTTTGCCATTACCGAGAACGCCGGTTTCGGTAATCTGGCCGGTGATTTTGGCTTTGGCGGTGGCCAGGTAAGTTATGGCCGGATGGAGAAAATGAGTGCCGACAGTGGCATGGCCGGGGCCTTGTTAGCGCCGAAACAGATTACGCTGCAAAAAAGCGTGAATGTAATTTATAAGCTCAATCCTTAAGCCATATCAAGTTAGCGCTAAGCAGTACGATCCTCAGCTGCTATGCTTTAAGCAGGCAAGTAGGGGACTATTAATGGTCGAAGCAAAAGCGTTTCAGATTTGGGTTGAAAACAGGGTGGTTCTGGCTTGTATCCGTGGCTGCTGGGATCGTTTTGCGGCTGAGGATTATAGCCGGGCTTTTAAGGCTGCCGCTACCAGGCTTACCGGTCAGCCTTGGGCGCATATCGTGTATCTGGATGACTGGCAGTTGGGTGCGCCCGATATTGAGCCGATAGTGCAGGAACTGGTGACCTGGTGTCTGCATAATGGCCTGGTGCTGACGGCTCAGGTGTATTGTCCGCACAGCGTAAAGCGCTACCAACTGGACAAGATGATTATTGAGAAAACCCTGACCTTTGAACGCCGCGTATATGCTGACCAACAACAAGCATTTAACTGGCTGGCCGAGCGAGGCTTCGCGGTAAATGACTCTTCATTTCAGCGCTGTTCCTGACGTTTAACTACCCTAATAACACTTTATCCCGACTCCGGTATGCTTGCCGTACCGGAGTCGTCACCTGCGATATCAAGCCTGACGCTATTTTTCAATTATTAGAAGTTAAGTTCCGAGGTTAACAATGTATTGCTTAAGTAATAACGTCGGAATATCATTTGTGCTTTTAACGATCGAAGTTAACATTTTATGCGTTTTTTTACTGTTTTTCTTCTTATACTTGTGTTGACCAATTGCGCCAGCGTAAATTCCAGAAAAGCTAATGCGAAGCTTCAGCAAACCAACAGCTGTTGTCAAAGTATCTCTGAACTGCCTTTCAAGAAAGGCGAAATGCTTCATTTTATTGAGTATGACCTAGCTAAAGCGTCTGTTTTCGACTTTCGTCAAGGTAAAAGCTATTTTATCGCTTTAGAAAAACCTGTTGACAGTCGTTTTATAGAAATTACCAGCTGGCTAAACGGCTTTTTAATTACTAATGCCGATCTGATATATCCTTTAGTGACAGTATTGAATAAAGACAAGCAGATCATAACAACCTTGCGTTCTTTAGAGGACTGGCGTCGAGGATTATCAATCACGCCGCACGTAACCCGGGCACCCTTCTACCGAATCCGTTTGACGTTGCCTGAAGATACTTATTTCGTTGTGGTTCATGCGGATCCATCGAAGTTAACAGAAACAACCCCTTACACTCACCGACCCGTTAATGGTGGTTTAATGTTTGTTGATATTGGTTTCAACGTCATTGGAAACTTAACTATAGGTTTTAACTAACTCTTACAGGGAATAAAAATGAAAAAAATATGGGTATTTCTAGCGTTAATATTACTTAGTGCATGTCAGTCGACAAAAGTTAGTTACCTAAACACAAAAGAGTTACAAAGTAATTATCCTCGGATTATGGCGTTCAACCCCAGGATGGAAAAGGGGCTTGAGATGCATGATGACATTCTTAAGACAATTATCGAGCCTAAGCTAAAAGCAGAGCTGGAAGCAAAGGGTTTTCAATTTGTTCCTGCTGAGCGTTTTTATGAGATACATACTCAGTTGCGCAAAGCGGAGACTAATTTGTTTGATCCGGTCACCGGTCAACGTGATGAAGTTCGTAGTAACGAAATATGGCAGCAAGCTCTGCAACAAGCCAAGGCCGAGCTTAACATCGATGCCTTTGTTTATTATGGTTTTAGTGTCAGAACGGCTCGTTTTTCTAATGACTTTACTAAGATGTATGTTGCGACTTGGGATGGACAGGAAGAATCTGCGTTATCAGATGGAGTGGGCGCAGGAAAGGTCTTAGGTGCTTTCTTTGTGCAAACCAATGGTACCTTACCGGGCCTATCAGTATTCGTTCAGTTCGAGAATGAGTATGGTAAAACGATCAGTTTCGGTGCTGGTGGCATAGAATTACTTGCTCAATTTAACAATAACAAAGATGTTGTCTATAAAGATGTCAATACCGTATTGCAAAACCATCAGCATATAAATATCGCATTAGAAAGAGCGTTATTGCAGATCGACAACCAAAAAGGTAAGGGAAAATGAGTCGCTTTTTTAGCGTACTTCTAGCGTTTTTAATACTTGCCGGTTGTCAGCTACCAACATTGCCAGAACGACCGACGCCGATTGATAATAGCCTCCCTCTTCAGAAACGTGCTGGTAATCAGGTTATATGGCTTTGGTTACCGCAAACCATGCAATCTGAGTTGGTCAACTATCGATTTGCCGTTGAGGCAAATCTTTCTACCCTTGTTGATGATAAGCTTTTGTTGCAACGCAGCATTGAAGCTCAAAAGCGGTTTGATCAGGCAGTGAAAGAGCATGGTGGAGTGTTTGATCCAAGTTCAGGAAAGTTGAATCAAGCGGGGTTGATGGCAGGGCTTGAGCTCGTTAAAACCTATGTCGCGGCGGAAATGCCTGAGGTTACAGATATTATTTATGTCAACCTTAAACAACAGTCTGTTAAAGTTCACGATGGGGTAGCTCGTTGGAACAATACGCAACAAAAAGTCGTAAATACGAATAGTTCTGTTCGTTACGCAACAGCTGTTTCGTTGGAGCTTCGTTACATTGGTAGTGAACAACAACCACTTACTGAGATACAAGGGCTTGATATCCAACCTGCTCCGCTGGGTAATCACAATAGATACGAGCTAATCCTAAAACGAGTATTGCAACCATACCTCCAGTAACGGCTTGCTGTAACAGCGTCGTGGCACAGTTTAGCCTCGAAAGAGGTGTCATTATTGACACCCCAGTTCGCGACTCCGGTACGACAAGCATACCGGAGTCGAACGGTGTAACGCGTCGATAAGCGCTGATGCAGTTGCCTTAGCAAGTTGGTATAATCTTCGCCCTACTATCCTGCTGCTGTGCTTGCTAAAGGTCCCGTTTAATGTCGCAACCCCTGATTGATCGTCCGCTGCGCGGCATTATCGCTATGCTGCTGGCAGTGGCGTTTTTTTCGGCGATGGATGCCGGTATGAAAGCCTTGACTGCTTATCATAGCCCGATGCAAATCACCGCACTGCGTGGTGCCTTAGCTTGGCCGCTGGTAGTCATTTGGTTATGTAGCAGTGGTGCCATTAAGCAGATCTTGCAAACCCGTTGGTCGCTGCATCTGCTGCGCGCAGCGCTCGGTATTACTATGCTTTGGGCCTTTGTGTTTAGCTTGCAAACGCTGGCACTGGCCGATGCTTATGCCATTTTCTTTGCGGCACCCTTTATTATTACCCTGCTGTCGGCCTGGTGGCTGAAAGAGTATGTGGCACCGCGGCAGTATCTGGTGTTAGTGATTGGCCTGGCGGCGGTGTGCTATATGTTAAAACCGGATGCCGGGCAGTGGCTAAGTTTAGGTGCTTTAGCGGCACTGTTGGCGGCCTGTTGCTACGCCGTGTCGGCAATTTCGGTGAGGGTTTTGGCGCGCTCAGACAGTGCTGCCAATATGGTGTTCTGGCTGATGACCTTTTTAACTCTGGGCGCCACAGCGCTGGCTTTGCCGAACTGGCAGCCGTTACAAGCGCAGCTATGGCCGGTCTATCTGCTGATTGGTGTCTGTGGCTTTCTGGGGCAAATTACTATTACCGAAGCCTTTCGTATTGCGCCGGCGGCAATAGTCGCGCCCTTTGAGTATACAGCCCTGCTTTGGGGCATTGGCTTTGATATTGCGTTATGGCAACTGTATCCGGGGCGCAGTGTTTTGCTTGGTGCCACTGTGATTATGCTCTGTGGTTTATATCTACTGTGGCAACAAAGACGCGGTCATTAGCTTATCAACATCAGCGCCACAAGCCCAGCTTATCGCCGGCATTCAGTTTTTGTTGCAGCAGCTGCAGTGTTTGCTGTTGCCCGTCTGAACGGTCATTTAACCAATACACAAAAACTCCGACAAAAAGCGCGCTTAGTGCCAGTTCCTGACCAATTCGCGTCAGGCCACTGGCACTAAGTGCTGCTGCTTCACGCAGCCACTGTACCGTCGCGCTGATCCTAAGCAGCGCTGCTGCTTGCAGATGAAAATGACCCGGTTCCAGCTTATACAGCAACATTTGCCCGGTTTGCTGTTGATAGGGGGCCAGGGTATTAAGCCAGCTGCTAATGGCCAGATATAAGCGCTCGCTTGCTGACCGCCCCTGATAGCTGTGGCTCAGCATCTGTTGATCGGCACGGTCAAACCAGGCGTCGGCCAGCTGATCTTTGGTGCTGATCTGTTGATAGAGTGCACTGAGCGGACACTTGAGAGCTGAGGCGATATCGCAGAGCCGCAATTGCTCCCAACTGCTGGCCGCAGCCAGCTGTAAGGCGGTGTCGAGAATTTGTGCTTTAGTGGGGGCTTCCATTGGTCGCTTTGGCTCCGGCTTAAATACTCGGTTAAGTATAGTGGTGCCGGGCGAAAAAACGCCGGCAACAGCGTGAAATCTGTGCCGGCGTTTTATTAAAGCGTACTGTGTTTGTATGCAGCACTAATGCTTACAACCCCAACTTGGTTGGCATGGCTGGTGCCTGCCGGTGGTCCTGCGGTGGGTTGGCTTTTAGCTGTTGCAGCGTATGTTCAATCGCCCGCTCCAGCTGCACATCGATGCCACGGTTAACGGCTATCGGATCCAGCTCTACCTCAATATCCGGCGCCACCCCTTCGTTTTCCACCCGCCATTCGCCATCAGGCGTGTAAAAGCGGAAGAAGGGTACCACATGGAAGCCGCCATCGATCATCGCTGGATTAGCCGAAATACCAATCAGACCACCCCAGGTACGGGTACCTATGGTTTTGCCCAAGCCCAACCGTTTAAAGGCCCAGGGCAGGAAGTCGCCGCCTGAGCCGGCATCCTGGTCAATTAGCATGGTTTTCGGGCCATAGATTCCGGCGCCCGGCGTGGTAAAGCCGGCGCCGGCCCGATCTTTCCAGCCAGCCAGGAAGGGGCGGGCCAGGATTTCGGTGATATAGTTCGCCGCCTGACCGCCGCCATTTTTACGCTCATCAATAATCAGCGCCGGCTTTTCGGTTTGCGCAAAGAACATCCGGTTAAAGAAGTAGAAACCGCCATCGGCCGTGTTTGGCAGGTAAACATAGGCAACCTGGCCCTGGGTCTTTTCTTCCACCCGTTTACGATTGTTTTCTACCCAATGCCAGAGCCGTAGCTGACTTTCATCGGTCACTGGCTCTACAGTAATATCGCGTTTGTTACGGCCACGCACATCGTCGGCCAGCGTCAGGCGAACTTGCTTGCCAGCCGTATTATCTAACAACTGATAGATATTTTGCGCAGCAGTGAGCTCGACACCATTAATGGCCAGCAGGTAATCGCCGGCCTTGGCACTGGCGCCAGGCGTCGCCAGCGGCGCGCGCAGGAAGGGGCTCCAGCGATCACCCTGATAGACGGTTTTCAGGCGGTAGCGATTATTATCAATTTCAAAATCAGCGCCCAGCAAGCCTACGCCGGTGCTGGCAGCCTGGTAGATATCTCCGCCGCCAATCCGATTATGGCCAACCTGCAGCTCGGCAATCATCTCAACCAGCACTTCGTTCAGATCCTCGCGCCGCTGCACGTGGGCCAGCATTGGTTGATATTTATCGTAAATCCCTTGCCAGTTGATACCATGCAGTGCCGGATCGTAGAAATATTCCAGCTGCATCCGCCAGGCATCATTAAAGATCTGTTGCCACTCGGCGGCCGGATCGATAAAGCTGCGCACCTGACTTAAATCCAGCGCCTTGGGTTCAGGCTTGGCCACTGCATCCGCCAGTTGCAGGCGGTTTGGTAAACTGACCAACAGTAGCTTCTTGCCATCACCGCTCAGCTGATAGTCGCTGATCCCCTGCTGCACCAGGGCCGGTTTACGCTCTTTAAAATCAAAGCGATACAAGCTGGCGCTGTTGCGAGTGTCGCTGCCCGGTGGCTCATTACTGGCACCGCTTTGTGGCAGTTCCAGATAGAACAGGGCACCGTCACTGGCGACGCTAAGCCGGCTGTAGTTGCGCTCGGCAACCGGTAAGCCGACAATCCGATCCTGAATGCCGATAAGGTCCAGCTGTACCGGCTTGACGGTCGCCGCCTTATCATCGGCCTCGGTTTTTGCTGCCGTCGCTTTCGGGCTCTCTTCATCACTTCGCGGTAACAACGGCGACTTACCATTCGCAGCGAGCACGGCAGCATATAGTGCAGAGCGTACCGGCCGCTCCCGCGTCGACAGATCCAGCCCCACCTGAGCCGGGCCGGTATTTACCGAGGCCGCGAAGTACAGATAATCCTGGCTAAATACCGGGCTGGTAGCATGGCTTAGACCATCCGTTAGCTGCTGGCTGCGCTGCAGCGTAAAGTCATACACTTTGATTTGGCTAAAATAATTTTCCCCCACCACCGTGTAGGCCAGATAACGGCTATCCGGTGAGAAGCTGACGCTAAAGCCCTGGCGGCGCAAGGAGGTATCCAGTTTCAGCTCGCGTTTACGTTTCACATCATAGGCATATAAATTAAGATGATTATCCTGATATACCAAAAGGTTAGCATCAGGTGACCAGGCGAGCAGATTGTAATAGCCCGGATTCGCTAACTCCACCAGTTGCGGCCGGCCACTGCCATCCTGGCTGGCGATCACCAGTTGGTGTTTATTACCGGCATCAGAAAGATACGCCACCTTAGTGCCATCCGGGCTCCAGTGCGCATCAAATTCGCGAATATCGGAGCTTTGCGTCAGATTGCGGGTAGAGCCCTCTTTGGCTGGCACAGTAAAAATATCACCGCGGGCACTAAGTAACACGCGTTGACCAGTGGCGGATAAGCGGGCAGAGGTCAGGGTTTTGCTGGCATCTTTCCATTGTGGCCGGCGCTGCTCTGATTGGGTATTCAGTTGCACTACCAGCTGCTGGCTTTGCCCGCTGCTCAGGTCCAGCTGATACAGATAGCCACCGGCTTCATAGACCACGGTGTTGTCAAAGCCAGCTGCTGAGCGGATATCCCAATCACGCAATTGGGTAAGTTGTTCCACTTGCTGACCACGGTAGCGGAATAAATTGACGGCCTGGTTATCGCGATCAGATAAGAAGTACACCTCATCCTGTAACCAGAACGGGTTGAAATTATTGGCATTGGGCTGGGGGACTTTTTCCAGCTGAGCTTGTTCCAGATCGAGGATCCAGATCGGTGGCGTGCTGCCACCACGATGCAGCCGCCAGCCGCTGCTGCCGCTATACGCCATATTGTTTGGACGGTACGCCAATTTTTTGCCATCGGCCGACAGCTGGCCTTCGAAGGCGACAGCCTGCATCAGTTTTTCTTCATAGCCGCCGGTTACGGCGACCTGATACAGCTGATTGCTGCGGCTATTAGCCACTTCGCGGTTCGAGGCGAACAAGACCTTGCGACCATCCGGGCTCCAGCCATTGACGGTATCGGCACCGGGATGCCAGGTTAGACGCTGTGCCGGACCACCGCTTACCGGCATCAGATAGACATCGGTGTTGTTATCGTAACTGGCTGAAAATGCGATCCACTTGCCGTCAGGTGAGAATTTGGGCGCAAACTCTGCCGCCGGGTGATTGGTCAGTTGCCGTGGTGACGAGCCATCACGGTTCGCCAGCCACAGGTCGCCACCGTAAACAAATACCAGATGATTGGCTGAAATATCGGGTTGGCGTAATAGCCGGCTGCCTTCACTGGCCATAGCGGTACCGCACAGGGCAAGCGTGCAGCACAGCGCCAGATAGGATCGAGCGTGCATAAGCAGTTCCTTGGAGTAGTTGTTGTAGTAATTAACTTATCTTAGCCAGAAAATTCCTGGCTTAACACCTGTTGTCGTTCGGTTTCGGTCAGAATACCGGTTAGCAGCGTTTTGCGGCGTAGCCGGCGCATACTCTCACTGTCTTCCAGTAGGGCGCGACGAAACAGTTCCGGCTGGTCAAGCTGGCTTAGCATACTGTACCAGCGGATATAGCCCCAATGTTTAATTAAACCGCTCTGATAGCGCAGTTCCAGTTTTTCCAGTAGCGGCGCTGCCAACTCAGGCTGAGCCAATAGCTTATCGGCAATTAGCTGGTGCAGCGCCAACAGCTGGGCATCGGTATGAATTTGCGCCCGGCTGGGCGCACGACGGGGACGACGCATTTATTTACTCTCTGGGCTCGGGCTGTTCAGATTTGACTGCATATTGCGTCGGTTAAAGGTCACATTGGCCATCGCTACAGCCTTTGCGGCGGGCTGCCCAGAAATAATACGCCCGGTTTGCCAGCGTAGTAATAAGCGGTAAACTCAAAAGCCAGGGTAAAAAGCGCAGACCCGCTAAACGCCAGTAATAAAGTGTAGCGGGCAGGGCAGTAATAAAGCGCTTGCCATCCCACAAATGGATTTCAGCCAGCATGGCGCTGCGCTTAACCCCGGCAAAGCCGGTAAAGTCGGGCGCACTGATATCAACCAGCTCAATTTTGCCGCTGAGTTTCGGGCCCAGCCAGCTCATTTCATGCCGGCATAGTTTGCAGCTGCCATCGAAAAACAGCTTTTTATCCACTTTTTTATCTACAGTGGCGCTGACCTTAGTAGGCGACATAAAACCCCAGATGACACAGTATTACGACAAAGGTGAGCTGATTGCGCAGGCTACGGTAAGGCAAAGCATAGCGCTGATTAATACCGCTGATAACCTCATAACACCTTAAGGCTGCGAATAGCAGGGCGAGCGCCAGCAGGCTATATGCGGGTAGCAGTGCTAACGCCAGGATTGCCAGTACCGGAAAGCTGACTACCCACAGGGCCCGGCTTGACGGCTCTGGCGCCTGATATAATACCGGCCATAGCACGCCAGCCATAAAACCTAAGATCAGGCAGCTGTAGAACTGAAACAACAGCATGGCCTGTGCGGGAGCAAGCAAAGGCCAGAGCAGGCTGCAAAATGGTAACAAGACAAAGGGAATTAAACCCGCATAACCCAGAGGCGCAATCATCGGCATACAACAGTGATACTCAGATGCCGCTTTTACGCCCGGGCCAGGTTCCGGGATCAGACCAGACGCTGCTTATTAATCACCGTTTTGCCAATGGGGGCTACTGCCAGGCCGGCCAGTTTCAGATGCTGCAGACCAAAGGGGATACCAATGATTGTGATAAAGCAGACAATAGCATGGAACAAATGGCCAATGGCCAGCCAGATACCAAACAGCACAAACCAGATAATATTCCCCATAGTACCAAGGGCACCAGTGCCGATGTCGTCCGCCTTATTCAGATAGCGGCGGTTGATGGTGTCCTGACCAAAGGGCCAGAATGCCAGTTCACCCATCACAAAGCAGGCGCGGCCAAATGGAATACCGATAATACTGATAAAACAAATCAGCCCAATCAGCCACCAAGCCAGCCCCATCACAAAGCCGCCTAGAATAAACCAGAAGATATTAAAAACTAACCGTAGTACGCCCATCATCCTATCCTTCTTTTTCTGTGTATAAGGCTAAACCCGCACGCTGACAGCCGCTATCTGCCAGCAGTGATTTAATTCCCTGCTATACTTGCCAATAGTATGCCAGGTATTAATGCGTTGTTTTTATTGGTTTTAATTTTTTGCTTTCCCAAGCCTATAGCGAGAATAACTAAAATATAGTCATTTTTCAGCCGGCTTATTGCAGTTTAAGCCAGTTATTCTATAATAATTTACTGTACCAACCAGTCGGTTTTTTTTGGGTGGCCTGCCAGGCCGTAATCTCAGCCCGGCGGAACACAGGAGTAGCATATTGAGCAAAAAGGCCCAGATCACCGTCAGCCAGATTATCCAGGCCGCGCTTAGCGTTGCAGCAGATAAGGGCGCCGGCAAAGTTACTCTGGACGCTGTTGCCAAAGCGGCAGGCGTCAGTAAGGGGGGCTTGATCTATCACTTTCCAAGCAAGGAGGCACTGATTAGCGCCATGGTGCAGCATTTACTGGATGAGGCCGATTGCCGGCGCGAGCAACAGACGCAACTGGAGCAATCGACGCTGGCTGCGTTGCTGCAAACCCGAGCTTCCTTTACCCGGCAAATTGCCGGCAATACTGCTATGGCCATTTTGGCCGCTGCGGCTGAGCAACCAGCCTTACTTAAACCGGTACAGCAACACAATATTGCGATGTTGCAGCAGGTGCTGGCCGAGCATCAGCAATCACCTCAGGCCTTGTTATTGTTTTTAGCCAGCGAAGCCCTGGTTTTTCATGATTTACTGCATATTTCGCCCTTCACTGAGCAGGAGCGAATCGATTTGGAACAATTATTAGTGCAACAGGCACGGGAGCTGCAAGCATGAAATTGACACTGAAATCATCATGGTGGATTGCCAGTTTAGTCGTCGGGCTAAGTGCCTGCTCGGACGCACCACAGCAGGCAACAGTGGCGGTGCCAACGGTGAAACTTTATACCGTTAATGGCGAAGATCAGGCCAGTAGCCGGCATTTTGTCGGGCGTATTGATGCCGTAAGTACAGTGGATCTGGCGTTTCAGGTTGGCGGCAGAGTAACAGAGCTACCCGTGCAGCAAGGTCAGGTGGTTCCGGCAGGGGAATTGCTGGCCGCGCTGGACCCAGCAGATTACCGGTTAGCAGTGGAACAAGCCGAAGTGCAGTTGGCGCAGGCCAGCCGTGATTTAGAGCGGGGCAAGCCGTTGCGTGAGCAGGGGATTTTAACACCGTCTGCTTTTGATCAGTTACAAACCAATTTTGAGATTGCCCGGGTCGCGCTGGAAAATGCCCGGCGTAATCTGGACTATACCCAACTGAAAGCACCCTTCGATGCGCTGGTGACCCGGCGTATTGTCGAGCGCTTTGCTACCGTAGCCGCCGGCACGCCGTTATTAAGAGTGCAAAATATTACCGAGCTGCGGGTACATATCAATGTGCCGGAGCAGATTATGCGCCAGGTGCGGGATACCAGTGATTATCTGGTTTCGGTGCGCTTGTCAGAGTCTGCCACTGAGCGCTATCCACTGGCCTACCGTGAGCATGCAACCGAGGTTGATCCGCTGACCCAGACCTATCAGGTGTCCTTTGCCATGCCACGTTTGCCGGATGTGAATTTACTGCCAGGTATGACTGTCAACGTCGTCACGGAAAAAGTGGCGGCGAACAGTGCGGTACTGATCCCGGTATCGGCGCTGGATACCGCCACACCGGACCAATTCTATGTCTGGCGCTATCAGGCCCAGACGCAAAGCGTGCAGCGGGTACCGGTGCAGGTGGGTAGTATTCGTGAGCAGCAGGTGGAGATTATCAGTGGTTTAAGCCGAGGCGAGCAGGTGGTGTCAGCCGGGATCTATCAGCTGCAACCTGAGCAGCAAGTTCAGCCCTTTGTAGCCTATTAAGGAGCGGTCTGATGCGGATTGCCAGTTATGCAATAGAAAAGCAAATCAATACCTGGTTATTGATTATGCTGTGTTTTTTAGGCGGCTTATGGGCGCTGGTCAGTATTGGCAGGTTGGAAGATCCGGCCTTTACGCTGAAAGAAGCGGTGATAATGACCTACTACCCCGGAGCGACGGCGGTAGAGGTGGAGGAAGAAGTGACAGAGCTGCTGGAGTCCGGCATTCAGCAGTTATCGCAGTTAAAACGTATTACCTCCAAGTCGATGCCTGGTAAATCGGAGATCCGGGTACAAATTCAGGATAAATACGATGGCAGTCAGATGCCGCAAATTTGGGATGAGCTCAGACGCAAAGTAAATGACGCCAGTATGCGCTTACCCGCTGGGGTGATGAAACCGATCGTCAATGACGACTTTGGCGATGTATTCGGTATCTTTTATGCGGTAACCGCCGATGGCTTTTCGGATCGCGAAATCCGTGAGCTGGCCACCTTTTTACGCCGTGAAATGTTAACAGTTAACGGCGTCGCCAAGGTGCAAACGGCCGGTGAGCCGGAAGAGCAAATCAGCGTTGAAATTTCGCAGGAACGCCTACTGGGCATCGGCTTGCCGCTACAGCTGGTGGTCAATACCTTGCAAACCGAGAATGCCGTAGCGGCCGCAGGTTCGGTGCAGGTCGGCGATAAAAGGGTACGGCTGATCAGCAAGCCGGGCTTAGATTCCATCAGTGCCATTGAGAATCTGCGTATCGGCAAACCTGGTTCTACTGAACAACTGAGTATCTTTGACGTCGCTACGGTAAGTCGTGGCGAGGTGGAGGTGCCGACACAGTTGATCCGCTTCAATGGCCAGCCGGCATTTACGCTGGCTATTTCCGGTCTGACGGACGCCAATATTGTCGATGTCGGCAAAGCGGTCGACCGGCATCTGGCCAGTCTTGCAGAGCGGATCCCATTAGGGGTTACCCTACATCCGATTTATCAGCAACATCTGGTCGTCGATAACGCCATTAACGACTTTATCGTCAATCTGGTGCTGTCCGTAGTGATCGTAATAGCGGTGCTATGTCTGACCATGGGTTGGCGTGTTGGCTTGGTCGTTGGCGGTACCCTGTTGCTGACGGTATTGGGCACGGTATTTTTTATGAAGCTAGCCCATATCGAGATGGAGCGGATTTCGCTTGGTGCCCTGATCATTGCGATGGGGATGCTGGTTGACAATGCGATTGTTGTCGCCGAAACCATGCTGATTAATATGCAGCGCGGCCAGAGTTCACGCCAGGCTGCCGGCGAAGCAGCCAGTCGGACCCAGATCCCGCTGTTGGGAGCGACGGTGATTGGTATTATGGCCTTTGCCGGCATCGGCCTGTCGCCGGACAGCACCGGTGAATTCTTATTCTCGTTATTCGCGGTGATTGCTATTTCGCTGCTGCTCAGCTGGGTGCTGGCCATCAGTGTCACGCCGTTACTGGCGCATTACCTGTTTAAAGTCAGCGCTGACAGTGCCAGTCAGGACCCTTATGCCGGTCAGTTCTACCAGCGTTATGCCGGCTTATTGCGCCTGGCACTGCGCCAGCGGGCGCTAACCCTGGGTGGTCTGGCGCTGTTAACCCTGGTTAGTGTGATTGGCTTTGGTCAGGTTAAGCAGGTATTCTTCCCGGCCTCCAACACCCCCATCTTTTATCTGAACTACTTTTTGCCGCAAGGTTCGGATATCCGGGCGACCTCACGCGATCTGGCAGAGATTGAACGCTTTGTCATGGCGCAGCCTGAGGTGGAATCGGTCAGTAGCTTTATTGGTTCGGGCGCCAGTCGCTTTATGCTGACCTATGCACCGGAGCAACCGAATGCGGCCTATGGTCAGTTGATTATCCGTACCGCACACCGCGATCAGATCCCACCGCTGATGCAGCGGCTACGCACTGAACTGCCGCCGCGCTTACCACAGGCTGAAATCTACACCCAGCAACTGATGTTCGGCCCGGGCAGTGGTGCCAAGCTGCAGGCCAGGGTATCAGGGCCGGATGAGCGTATTTTGCGCCAGTTGGGGCAGCAAATTACCGAGCTGATGCGCCAGGATGCCAGTATTACCGATTTACGGCAAAACTGGCGGCAGCGTGAGCTGGTGATCGTTCCAGACTTTAACGAGGAGCGGGCGCGGGTTGCCGGTATTAACCGTACTGATTTGGCGCAAACGCTGGAGTTTGCCAGCACCGGGGTGCGCAGCGGTGTCTTCCGTGAACATGATAAGCAGATCCCGATCGTGGTCAGGCCGCCGGCCTCGGAGCGCTTTGATATCGACCGCCTGCATGATCGGATGATCTGGAGCTCCAGTGACAATACCTATATTCCGATCACACAGGTGATTAATGGGCTGCAAACGCAAACCGAAGAGGCAAAAATTCAGCGCCGTGACCGTTTAAGAACCTTGACCGTCGAAGCGGAGCCGGCACTGGGCTATACCGCTGACCAGGCGTTAAAGCGTATTAAAGCAAAGGTTGAGGCCTTGCCACTACCCAGCGGTTATCAGCTTAGCTGGGGTGGTGAGTATGAAAGCTCAGCCGAGGCGCAGCAGTCGTTGGCGGCGCAGTTACCGCTGAGCTTTATCGTGATGCTGGTGATCAGTATTCTGCTGTTTGGCTCGCTAAAGCAACCGCTGGTGATTTGGCTGATTGTGCCGATGTCAATCTGTGGTGTGGCGGCAGGCCTGCTGGCATCCGGCTTACCCTTTGGTTTTACCGCGCTGCTGGGGTTCCTCAGTTTATCGGGTATGCTGATGAAAAATGCCATTGTGCTGGTTGATGAAATTGATCTGCAAAGCGCGCAGCAAACTGACAAGTTGCAAGCCATTATCGAAGCCAGTACCAGCCGGATCCGGCCGGTGATCCTGGCTGCGCTCACGACTATTCTGGGGATGTTACCGCTGTTGTGGGATGCCTTCTTTAATAGTATGGCGGTGACTATAATGGCCGGCCTGGCTTTTGCGACCATCCTGACACTGATTGCGGTACCGGTATTGTACGCCCTGGTATTCAGAGTCAAAGCGCAGCAGCAGAGCTGAATAGTAAAACAGCCGGCCGCGATAGTGCGGCCGGCTGGCGTGTGTAGACGGTGTTGTAACAGCGCGTTGCAACGCTAGGGTAGCGCTAAGACAGCGCTATTTAGCGCATTTAATACAACGCTCGGTAAAAGGGATAATTTTCAGGCGTTCAACATTGATATTCTCACCACAACGGGCACACTGATCATAGGTACCCTGTTCGATACGCGCCAGGGCGCGTTCAATTTGCTGCAGTTCTAACCGATCCTTTTGTTCCAGCGCGTTGAGGACTTCCTCGTTTTCACGTTCCTGGGCCTGTTCACTAAAATCAGCGCTGCGGCCCATGGCAAAATCACGTTCAATTGCAGCGACCTGACGTTCCAGTTCTAATTTACGGCTAAGTAAGCGGCGTTTTAGCTCTTGAAATGGCATCTGCGGCTCCTGTTTGCTGTGCTACCCGCCTTAACTGTAGCAGACTGCTTTTGGCTCGCAGTTGATCTGGCGCACAAAAGTTGTGCAATCGCGTTCGCCGAGCTGTCGGTCAGGCTAACTATTCTGACTGCTGTTCTGCCTGCTGGCGCCACATTCTGGCGTAACTGCCGTTAGCGGCCAGCAACTGTTGATGATTCCCTTGTTCAATCAACTGACCATGCTGTAACACCAGAATTTGGTCGGCATCGGTTACCGTAGATAAGCGGTGCGCAATCACTAAACTGGTATGTTGTTTTGCCACTTCGCGCATCGCACTGAGGATCGCTTGCTCTGATTGTGAGTCCAGTGACGAGGTGGCCTCATCAAAGATCAGGATCGGCGAGCCTTTCAGGATGGCTCGGGCAATCGCAATACGTTGCTTCTCCCCCCCGGATACTTTTAAACCGCGTTCACCAACCTGCGTTTGATCGCCTTGCGGTAAGCTGTTAATAAAGTCCCGCAGGTGCGCCAGGTCAATGGCGCGTTCGATCTCGGCAGCACTGGCATCTGGGTTGGCATAGGCAATGTTTTCGCGAATGCTGCTATTAAACAGCACCGTATCCTGCGGAACTATCGCAATAGCCCGGCGCAGTGAGTCCAGTGTCAGCTGTCGGATATCCTGGCCATCGACCAGAATTTGCCCGCTGTCCAGCTCATAAAAACGGTACAACAGGCGGGCAATGGTACTTTTACCGGCACCAGAGGCACCAACGATCGCGACCTTACTGCCACTTGGTACCTGAAAACTCAGTTGTTGTAGAATCGGCCGCTCTGCCTGATAGCGAAAACTGACCTGCTGAAAGCTGATTGCCGCTGCCTGCAGCTGTAAGGGCCGGGCATCTGGCGCATCGACGATCGCTGGCTTGCGGGTAAGCAGTCCGAGCATATTTTCCAAATCGGTCAGAGCCCTGCGGATCTCGCGATAGACAAACCCCAGGAAATTCAGCGGCAAAAACAACTGAATTAAATAGGCATTTAACATCACCAACTCGCCCAGACTCAGCTGCGCGTTGACCACATCGCGGGCTGCCAGATACATCAAAGCAGTGACTGCCAGCGCAATAAGCAGTGCTTGCCCCGAGTTTAATAGCAGTAAACTGAGACGGTTCTTTAAACGCGCCTGCTCCCAGCTGGCTAAAAAGCCGTCATAAATTTTGGCTTCATGCTGTTCATTATTAAAGTATTTAACCGTTTCATAGTTCAGCAGGCTGTCGACGGCGCGACTATTGGTGGTGTTATCGGCCTGATTGGCTTCGCGGATAAACTTATTGCGCCACTCCGTGACATAGACGGTAAAGAAGATATAGAGCGCAACCGCGACCACGGTAATCAACGCATACAGCGGAGAGAACAACAGGCTGAAAATGACCGCCACCGCCAGGATCTCCAGCAGGGTCGGTACTATATTAAACATTAAAAAGCGCATCAGAAAACTGAGGCCATTGGTACCACGTTCGATATCGCGGCTAATACCACCGGTTTGCCGATCCAGATGGAAGCTGAGTTCCAATTGATGTAAATGCTGAAATACCTTTAAACCCAGTTGCCGCATCGCATGTTCGGTGACCCGGCCGAACAGGGCATCGCGTAGCTCACCGAAAAATACCGTGGCAAAACGCAGACCACCGTACAACAGGATCAGCGCCAGTGGCAGCACTAACAGTGCCTGGCGGCCGGAGTCCAGCGCATCGACAATTTCTTTTAGTGCAAAAGGCACCAGCAGGGTTGCCGCTTTAGCGGCAATCAGACAAAGCAACGCCAGCAACACCCGGCCTTTAAATGCCATTAAATAAGGCCAGAGGGTTTGCACACTCTGGCCTAATGACATGGCATAGCTACGTTTTTGTGGTTCAGGTTGTTTGGCCGCGCTGCGCATGCCCCGCATAATTCACTCGTTCAGACTGCTTACTGATAGGTGCAAAGGTAAGCGGTATCGCGGGCGACTTGCAACTGAAACTTTGCATTAGCAGGCACCTGAAAGGATTGACCGCGGGAAAAGGTTTGCCAGCTGTCGCTACCGGGTAATTTTACCGTCAGCTCGCCGCTGATCACTGTCATCACCTCGTGCTGGCTGGTACCAAATTCATAGTTTCCCGCTGCCATTACGCCCACAGTAGCTGGTAATTGTTCTCCCTGAAAGGCGATAGACGCGACCTGACCGTCGAAATACTGATTTACTTTAAACATCTGGATGTCCTGTTATGGTTGAAAACAGCAGTAAAGCGGAAAAATTCATCCAATGCCAGTATTTTAGGTGTAAAGACGTCTAAAAATGGTTTTAACATGAATTTACGTTATCTGATGAAGTGTTAATGAAATTGTCATTTAGTTGCAGTAGTCTAGTTTCCCGTTTTGCCGTCGGGAACAGGTCTGTATCGTAAGTAGGTACTGACTAAGCGCATAACGCCTAACTTTGGAATCGACAAAAGATGAGAATAATAATAATCCTGCTCAGTGTGTTACTGATGCAGAGCGCACTCGCGCAGCAACCTATCGCCTATTGGGCACAAAATAACAACACTTTGCCAAGCGGCGGAGCCTTTAATCCGGCCTCATTTCCGCAGTCAGCTGATGAAGGGCAGGGACAGCTATCTCTGCTTAACTTCGATCAATCGCTGGTGGCAAATGGCAGTTATCAGTATTTACAGTCCTTTGCTGGCTCGACCATCAACTCTCTCAGTGGTTATGCGGCAGGTGGCTCGCTATCTATCCAGGGTGGTAACAACCTGAGTAATAATGGTGCAAGTATTCTGATAAAGGTCAGTAGCACGGGTTTGGCAAATCTCAACATTAGTTGGGCGCAGCAAGCTACTGCAACGGGCTTTAACAGTCGCGCCTTGTCCTGGTCAGTTGATGGTGAAAATTACCAGCTTGTTGCGACTGATACTAACAGCGGCGCTATGGCGATGACACTACGGCAGTTCGATTTATCGGACGTTAGCGAGCTGAACGACCAGGCTGAGGTGTTTTTTAAAATTACCCTGACAGGCGCGACTAACGCTACCGGCAATAACCGCTTTGACAATATTTTGATTAGCGGCAGCCTGATTGCCGACGCTGACCGGATTACAGTATACAACCGTGATTTTGCCACTAACCCCTTTGAAGCAGGTTGGACGGTAGTTAACCGCCAGGGTAGCACCAGCTGGAGCTGGGATAGCGGCTTCCGTAACGTGACGATCAGCGGCTTTGTGTCTGGCCAACCACAGTGTAATATCGCTGATAGCTGGTTGGTCTCTCCCGCCTTTAATCTGGAGCAGCAAAGTGCTGAGCGGTTAAATTTCGATATTGCCCGCGGTTTTAACGGCGTTAATCCGTTGGAGGTGTATTACTCGGTATCCTATGACGGTTCGGGCACGATTAACCCGGCGGACTGGCTATTACTGACCGAGATCAGTGGTGCAGACTTTACCCAGAATAACGTGCCAAAACGCTTTGGTGATTATGAGCAGTTCGCCAATTTAAGCGGGCAGCTGCATCTGGCTTATCGCTATCAGACGGAGGCCGTCGCTAATTGCAGCACCTGGCGCTTATCAAATCTGATCCTGACTGCTGATAATCCGTTACCGGCGCAAAACTTTGCCTGTTATAACCCGGCGCTGGCGATTCACCGCTTGCAGGGACAGGGCTTCCAGAGCCCGCTACAAGGCGCCCGCGTTCAGGTAGAGGCTGTGGTTACCGCGACTTTTATGGATACGGCGCCAGGTAGTCTGCGCGGTTTCTATCTGCAGGAACCGGATTATCGTACCGACAATAATCCGCTGACCTCAGAGGGTGTTTTTGTTTATGCTGAAGGTACCGATCTGCAAGTGCAAGTAGGCGATCTGCTGCGGGTAGAAGGCACTGTTGCCGAGTACTTTGAAGAAACGCAGATCACAGCGTTAACTCAGTGGGCGAACTGTGGCACTAATCAATTATCATCGGTATCGGCATCCTCGATCACACTGCCATTTAATGATTTTATAGAGTTGGAATCTAAAGAAGGTATGTTACTGACAACTGCCACCGATCTGACGGTTTCTGATGTCTTTAACGCAGTCCGTTTTGGCGAAGTGACGCTGTCAAATGGCCGTTTATTTACCCCTACTCAGTTAGTATTACCGGGTGAGGCAGCACGGCAACTTTCGGCCGCTAATGCCCGTAATCGTTTGCTGTTGGAGAATGGCCGTACCGGTACTTTCCGCCAGCCATTTATTGTCGGTGAAGATGGTGTCACTGAGGTTTCGGCAACTAACCCTATCCGCAATGGTTATACCTTAAAAGCGGGTTATCAGGGTATTCTCGGTTATGGCTTTAACGTCTACCGTTTACGCCCGGTCGGAACGCCGGTTTACGACAGCAGCAGTAATCCACGTACCGCAGCGCCGCAAACTGAGCGCGGTAATCTGCGGATTGCCAACTTTAACGTCGAGAACCTGTTTACTACCTTGAACGTCAGTGGTAACAGCTGTGGTCCTAATGCGTTAGCCTGTCGTGGTGCCACCACGGTATCTGAACTGGAGCGGCAACTGGCGAAAACTGTCTCTGCCTTACTGGCGATTGACGCCGATATGGTGGCCTTGATTGAGGTTGAAAACGACGCTGATGACAGCACGCTGCAGTTATTAGTTGAGCGCCTGAATCAGTTGGATCTGCGTGCCGACTGGGACTATGTGGCAACCGGCAGTGTTGGTACTGATGCTATTAAACCGGCCTTTATTTTCCGGCGGGGCAGCGTGGTACCGCAAGGCGCTTTCGCGGTGCTGGATGAGTCGGCAGATGCTGATTTTGATACCAGCAGACAGCGTCCGGCGCTGGCGCAGAGCTTTGTGACTGCTGAGGGCGCAGCCTTTACTGCGGTCGCCGTGCACTTACGTGCCAAGTCTTGTTCCAGCTCTGCCACTGGCGCTGATGCGGATTCCGGTGATGGTCAAAGCTGCTGGAATCAATGGCGTAGCCGCGCCGCCGCAGCACTGGGCCGTTGGTTAGCCACGGATCCGACCGGTATTGCCGACCCGGACTATGTGATTATGGGCGACTTTAATGCTTATGCGAAAGAAGATCCGATGCGCATTCTGGAGAATGCCGGTTTTGTGAATGTTGCCGTACTAAACGAAGAGCCTGAATATAGCTACACCTTTATGGGTGAGGCCGGTAGTCTGGATCATGCTATGGTCAGCAGCAGCTTGCTATCACAAGTCGTCGCCGCAGCGCCCTGGCATATCAATGCCGATGAAATCGTTAACTTTAACTACAGCGAAGCCAATCTGGCAAACAACTTGCCGAAGCCGGCCAGTTTCTATAATGCGGATCCGTTCCGTACCTCGGATCATGACCCGCTGATTATTGAGCTGAATTTACAAAAGCCGGTCAAGCGTGGTGATCTGGACCAGAACGGTGTTGTTGATAGTCGGGATATCACTGTGTTCCAACAATTGTTGCGTCAGCCAGCCTTGCTGGGCGCGGAATATGATTTTAATGGTGACGGTGTTGTCAATCAGCTGGACGTCAGAAGTATGATGTTGTTGTGTGATTTACCTCGTTGCGCCATACCACAATAATTTGATAAGGAAAGAAAATAATGAAAGCAATGCTCTTAACGATAGTTTTATTTTTCAGTAGCTTCAGTCATGCCGCTTTAGTTCAGCTGCATTCCGAGCGTAGTGTGTATCAACTGGGTGAAACCATCACGGTAACACTGAAAATTTCTGATTTTTCTGAAACACTTGGCGGTTTTACTGCAGAAATGCTGTATCCGAAGACACTGTTAACCCTATTGGGTTGGCAGTTTGGTACCGGTTTTGATGATGGGCTGGGGGACTATCCTTTTGATGATCACGATGCGGACGCCGGTGTGATCTTTCTGTCTAATTATGCCGATATTTGGGCTGACGAGAGCGTGCTGGCATCAAAGCAAGGTAACAGCTTCGTACTTGCTACCTTTAGCCTGTTAGCCAGCAGTGTTGGAGAGCTGTGGTTAGGCCTTACCCCTGCTGAGCTGAGTGTATTGAGTTTTGATAATCAATTTATCGATGTAACCGGCAGTGGTTTAGCACTAACCATTAATCCGGCTCAGGTGCCAGCACCAGCGGCCTTACTGTTAATCCTGTCTGGTCTGCTGTTAATGCGTCGTCGCGCCTAATAGCGACATCTACCGGCAGCGGAGCAGCTGCCGGGATACAAAGCATAAGGGGCCGCGATAGCAGGCTCCTTTTTTATTTAACAAAATCTAAGCAGCAAACACCAACACGCCCTATTTACTTAATTGGCAGGGTGGTAAATAAAAAAGCCGGTCTGTTGACCGGCCTTTTTTATTCAGCTTTGGCAGCTGAGATGGCGATTACGCGGCTTCAGCGTTCTTTGCTTCTGCTTTCAGGGCTTCAGCACCATTGGCTTGCTGCTTTAACGATTTATCTGCGGCCAGATATTCCGGCTCAAAGTCATCAACGTTAATCACAAATAAGCGGCTTTCTTCTGCTTTACGCAGTAAGGCGGCTTCCTGCTGATTAATTACGCCCAGCTGTAAACCTTCATCTGCCACTTCATGCAGCCGGAAGAAAGGTAAACGTTTACCGGACGCTTTGCTGACCTTATCAAACAGGGGCTCGGCAGCCAGAATGTCCAGCAGCGCCTGCTCAACACGGCCTAACTGATTACCTGGCTCTACCGTCAGGTACAGGTGTTTACCCAGACGGTTACGGGCTTCACAAGGGGTCATCATAATACGCGATACCTGATGATCCAGTTTATCTGACGGTTTACGCAAGGTACGGCCAAACGGGAACACGATACGCTTTAATACCACGCCGACAACGCGGTTCGGGAAGTTATCGAACAATTCCGTTAAGGCGACCTGAGCGCGGAACAGGTTATCTTCACAGGCCCACTGCACCAGCGGTAGATCCTGCACCTGACGGCCTTCGTCCTGATAACGCTTTAACACAGATGACGTGATATAAAGCATACTCAGAATATCACCCAGCCGCGCTGAAATCCGTTCACGACGTTTTAAATCACCACCCAGGGTGCCCATGGCCACATCAGACATCAGTGCCAGCGCTGCACTAAAGCGGTTCATTTGCTTATAATAGCGGGCGGTATCATCGTTGTAAGGGGCGTGACTAAAGGCGCCGCCGGTTAACGATAACCAGAAGGTGCGGAAGAAATTACTGATTGCAAAGCCGATATGGCCAAACAGTGCCTTGTCAAAAGCCGTGACAGCTGCGCCTTCGTCTGTCAGTTGTGCTGCCTGCAGTTCAGCAAGTACAAAAGGATGGCAACGGATCGCGCCCTGACCGTAAATAATCATATTCCGGGTCAGGATATTGGCACCCTCTACGGTAATGGCTACCGGTGCGCCCTGATAACCGCGTGCAAGGTAGTTGTTCGGACCCATACAGATCCCCTTACCACCATGCACGTCCATCGCATCAATAATGGCCTGGCGCATGCGTTCGGTCATATGGTATTTAGTAATAGCAGAGATCACCGAAGGCTTTTCGCCCAGGTCAATCGAACTTACTGACATTGCCGTTGAAGCGTCGGCCATGTAGGCATAACCGCCAATCCGCGCCATCACTTCTTCTACGCCTTCCATCTTACCAACAGGTAATTTGAACTGACGACGAATACGGGCATAGGCACCGGTCGCCAACGCCACCGCCTTGATACCACCTGTACTGTTCGATGGCAGCGTAATAGCCCGGCCCACTGATAAACATTCCACCAGCATCCGCCAGCCCTGGCCGGCCATCTTCGGACCACCGATAATATAATCCAGTGGCACAAATACCTCAGTACCCTGAGTTGGACCATTCTGGAACGGTACATTTAGCGGGAAGTGACGGCGGCCAATTTTAACACCAGGGGTATTAGCAGGGATCAGCGCACAGGTGATGCCCAGATCTTCTTTATCACCCAACAGTTTGTCCGGATCTTGCAGTTTAAACGCCAGGCCCAGTACAGTGGCGATCGGTGCCAGCGTGATATAACGCTTATTCCAGGTCAGGCGCATGCCGAGAATTTCCTCGCCATTCCACTGACCTTTACATACCACACCAAAATCCGGAATGGCACCGGCGTCAGAGCCGGCTTCCGGGCTGGTCAGGGCGAAGCAGGGCACATCGATACCCTTGGCCAGACGCGGTAAATAGTAGGCTTTTTGCTCATCAGTACCATAATGCTGCAACAGTTCGCCCGGGCCTAAGGAGTTTGGCACGCCGACGATGCTGGATAACATCATGCTCTTACTGGTCAGTTTTTGCAGCACGCAAGACTGGGCAAAGGCAGAAAATTCCAGACCACCGTATTCTTTCTTGATGATCATGGCAAAGAAGCCTTTGTCTTTCAGGTACTGATACACTTCCGGGGCCAGATCGGCCCGCTCATGGGTGGCATGCCAGTCGTCGAACATTGCCAGCACTTCTTCTACCGGACCGTCTAAAAAGGCCTGCTCTTCAGCGCTTAAACGTGGCTGCGGGTAGTTGTGCATCTTGTGCCAATCCGGATTGCCACGGAACAGATCGCCTTCCCACCAGGTGGTACCGGCGTCAATGGCTTCTTTTTCGGTGCTGGACATTTCCGGCATAATCTTGCGATACAGCTTTAACAGCGGTTTGGTCAGGTGCTGTTGACGCACGGACGCAATGTTCAGGGGTAAGGCAATGGCTAAAAAGACCAGCCAGGCAAAAAAGCCTGCGACGCCACTAAAGGTACCCAGTAGTAGGATAGCGCCGAGTACGGCGGTAAATAATGTCAGGCTGGCGCGGTGATAGGCGAGAACGCCCGTCGCCACCAGCAGGGCAACACAAAGCAGAAACACACTCATTGTAAACTCCTGTGATAAGAGGTCTGACCACTAAAGCTTTAGCTTAGAATGCTTTAAGCCAAGTTGCAAGCAATTCGTGTTGATGCGCTGGCGTTGCAGCTGTCAACAAAAGTTGCAGACACTGTTAGTTACGTTTTAGCATAGCAAGCAGATGTGAAATGTACCGCTAAACAGTGGGGTTTTTCCGGAGTTTTCAGATGCGGAGACGGGCAGTTGTGTGAATTATTAGGCATGTCAGCTAATGTGCCAACGGATATTTGCTTTAGCTTTAAAGGCTTAAAGGAACGTGGTGGCCGCACTGGGCCGCATAAAGACGGTTGGGGCGTGGCGTTCTACGAAGGTAAGGGCGTGTGTACCTTTAAGGATGCCTTGCCCAGCTTTCAGTCAGAAATCGCCCGCCTGGTATCCGACTATCCAATCAAAAGTACGGCCGTGGTGGCCCATGTGCGGCAAGCTAACAGCGGTCGCGTTGGCCTTGAAAATACTCACCCTTTTACCCGCGAGCTGTGGGGCCGTTATTGGACCTATGCCCACAATGGCCAGCTAAAGGATTTCCGCCAGTTAGCGGTTGAGCGCTTTCAGCCGGTAGGGACTACCGACAGTGAACGGGCGTTTTGCTATCTGCTGAGTGAGCTGGTGAAACGCTATCCCAATCGTAGTCCTGGCCCTAAAGCGGCGATGCGCTTTATCGCCCGGCTGTTACCGCGCCTGCAACAGCTGGGAGTGTTTAATATGCTTCTCACGGATGGCGAGTATGTGCTGGCATTTTGCACCACCAAGCTGCATTGGATCACCCGCCGCGCACCCTTTGGTGTGGCGCGCTTGTCTGATGTTGATGTGGATATTGATTTTAGCCGGGAAACCACACCCAAGGATGTGGTCACCATTATTGCCACAGAGCCACTGACTAACAACGAGCAGTGGCAAAAGATGCAACCGGGGGAGGCGCAGTTATTCCGTTTCGGTGAGCCGCTCGGGCGCTAAACGCTGTAGCCACTCTAATTTGTGGAGCTGCACGTCAAATTGCTCGACATTATCTTCACCGCGCCATAGACGTACCAGCATATAATCCAGCTCCGGTGCGACCCAGGCCAGCACCTGCTTATCGCTGTTTTCTTCTACCCGGGCGATCCGGATGGCGCGCAGGTTGCCATAGGGCAGGGCCAGTGGCTCTTCCAGTTCCACCCGGTAATGGTAGGTGCGGCTATTACCATCCCGGTTCAGCACCTGATAACTGAACTCCGTTTTACCGGCTTTCAGATCCGTTACCAGTTGTTGATGGTAACTAAGCGGATCCAGCCAGTTATCCTGCCATGGGATCTGTTTCAAGGTGGCTCTTTTGCCAGTCAACACCTGTTGCTGTTGCCAGTCCAGCCGCCATTCGTAATGCCGGTTGCTGCCGGTGCCGCTGCGTTTCATCAGATAATGTACAGGCCGGATCTGCCCTTGTTCTACCTTAAACTCTGATAATTCACTGCGTTTATCACTAAACACCAGCCAGCTGATATCACTGTTGTAGCCCATTTCATAATGCTGGCCTTTATCGTGCAGATAGCGACGGGCTTTACCATGGTTTTTACCGGCACGATAAATTAAATATTCGGCGTTAAAGGTGCTGAAGGCTGGCGCCTCGACCGTGACAGGGGCTGCAGCCTGAGCTGCAGCGCTGAGTAAACAGGTGGTAATTAATACGGCAGCGCTATGGCGCAACCTCGACATCATCCTCATCCTGGGCATAACCTTGTGCTGGAAGTACGTTACCGTCTAACCATGCCTCATTTGCCCGTTGTTGTAAACGGTCCTGACAGAACCAGCGCACCACCAGCGGATAAATTTGGTGTTCCTGCGCATGAACCCGCTCTGCTACGATTGAAGCATCGTCCCCCGGGAAAATGGGTACCTTGGCCTGCAAAATTACCGGACCACCGTCTAGTTGCTCGGTAACAAAATGTACGCTGCAACCATGTTCGGTATCACCGGCGTCAATTGCCCGCTGGTGGGTAGCCAATCCCTGATACTTAGGTAGCAAAGAAGGGTGAATGTTCAATAATTTACCGGAAAAGTGCTGCACAAATTCTGCAGTCAGGATGCGCATAAAGCCAGCCAGCACAATCAAATCAGGCTTAAATTGCTCAATCGCAGCAATTAGCGCCTGATCATAGTTCTCCCGGCTGTCGAACTCTTTGTGACTAAGCACTGCGGTGCTGATACCGGCGGCTTCTGCCCGTTTTAAGCCAAAGGCGTTTGCCTTGTTCGAGATCACCCCGGTAATCTTACCGGGGATAAAGCCCGCAGCACAGCTATCCAGCAGGGCTTGCAAATTGCTGCCACTGCCGGAAATCAGCACGACGATAGATTTCATGCTGCCTCGTTACTCGTTGATAATAACCAGTTGCTCGTCAGCCGCCGCAGCCTGAATTTCACCGAGGTGCCAGGCAGTTTCACCAGCTTGCTGTAATTGTGACAGGGCATTATCGAGTTGTGCAGCTGGTACTACCACAATCATCCCCACGCCACAGTTAAAGGTGCGGTACATTTCATGGCGACTGATATTGCCCTGCTGTTGCAGCCAGTCAAAAATCGCTGGCCATTGCCAGCTTTTACCATTGATCACAGCTTTAGTATTGGCTGGTAACACCCGTGGAATATTTTCCCAGAAGCCACCGCCAGTGATATGACACAAAGCATGTACCGGTGTGGTTTTAAACAATGCCAGCAGATTCTTCACATAAATGCGGGTTGGCTCTAGTAGATGATCAGCCAGTGACTTGCCTGCCAGTAAGGTGTCAGGGGATTGGCCTGACACTTCCAGTACCTTGCGGATCAGTGAAAAACCATTGGAGTGTGGGCCAGAAGAGGCCAATGCAATCAGTTGATCGCCGGGTTGGACTTTTGAGCCATCGATAATATCGGCTTTTTCGACCACACCGACGCAGAAACCGGCGATATCATAGTCATCACCATGGTACATGCCTGGCATTTCAGCGGTTTCACCGCCAACCAGCGCACAGCCTGACTGCACACAGCCTTCCGCAATACCGGCTACCACGCGCGACGCCGTATCAACATCTAATTTACCGGTGGCGTAATAATCGAGGAAAAACAGCGGTTCGGCACCCTGTACCACCAGATCGTTCACGCACATCGCAACCAGATCGATGCCTACGCCATCATGGCGTTTTAAATCCATCGCCAAGCGTAACTTAGTGCCGACACCGTCGGTACCTGACACCAGCACCGGTTCTTTATAACCGGCAGGGATCTGGCACAGCGCGCCAAAACCACCGAGGCCACCTATGACTTCCGGACGGGTGGTGCGCTTAACCGCGCCTTTGATCCGATCAACCAGCGCATTACCTGCGTCTATGTCTACTCCGGCGTCTTTATAGCTTAAAGATGTTTTCTGCTCGCTCACGGCTTTCCTCGAATGGCTTGGGGGTTGGCTAAAGAGGGCGCTATTTTACCTTTTTAACGGCGCCGACAAAAGCCTTACTGTGTAGCATTCTCACGTGCCTGACGCAGATAGTCCTGCAAGCTGATACTGTCATGGTTCACAATTTTATGGTAACACACTGATGCAAAAGGAAATTCCTTGTCGCCAAAACCCACTGCCATATAGGGTGCACTTTCATCCGCCGTATTATTTTGCCATTGGCCGCCAACGTGGCGGATAAAGACTTCACCAATATAGGCACCAATAATGTTACAGAGGGTAAACAGCAGCTCACTGGAATGGGGTTTGCTCTGCTGATCCTGATGCAAGCGGGATAACAACTGGTCGACTTGGTGCAGGCTATCCAGACTGTAATCTAGTGTCAGTTGGTGCTGCTCGGCAGCATAACCTACGGCATCTGCTGCAGATTGCTGCATCAGTGTACTCAGTTCCTGTGATTGCATAATGTCTCCTGATTATTTTTGATGTGCGGCCAGTAACAGTTGGCGCAATTGCCGGCTGCCAGGCCCCAGTGTTTCTTCTTGTGGTGCCAACAGGCTCATGGGTACCAGCCGCTCGGTACTTTGTTTAAGCGGTAAGCGGCAGAGTTGACCAGTATCGAGCTGTGGCTGCGCCACAAAGTCGGGTAGCCAACAAAAGCCCAGGCCCAACTGCAAGATCTCGACGGCTTCGTAAAAGTTATCGACTGTCCAGCGTTGCTCTGCCTTTAACCAGCCCATATGCTCCTGCGGTTTAACCGCCGTATCGCGGATCACGATCTGCAGCTGCTGACTCAGTTCATTCTGATCCAGGCTCTCGATAGTCGCTAACGGATGCTGACAGCCCACTACCGGAATAAAGCGGGTCACATACAGCGGTTCACTGAGATAACCTTTGGGCACCACGCCAGTGATTACCAGATCAGCTTTTTTCTGGGTGATAATTTCACTGGTGCCGGTTAGTACGGTATCAATAATTTGCACCCGGCTGCCGCGACTCAGCGGATAAAAGGCCTGTAGCGCCTGATATAAAAACTGTTTCGGATAGGCCAATTCCGTCGCGATGCGGATCTCCGGCTCCCAGCCCTTGTCCAGGTTATCGGCCAACAACTCTAAGTCTTCAATTTGCTGGGTCAGAATACGGGAGCGGCGCAACATCACTTCACCGGCTGCTGTGAGCTGGGCTTTGCGGCCAATGACTTCCAATAATTCCACCCCAAGCTGCGATTGCAATTTGGCCACCGCATGATTGAGTGAGGATTGGCTTTTGTTCAGTAACTCGGCGGCCTGAGCATAGCCGCCGGCGTCTACGACAGCCTGTAAAATACGCCATTGTTCAAGGGTGGACTTTGGTCGAAATGGCATAGAATACTTTGCTCCTGCTAGGGCGTATTGACGTTTGCTGCTTGTTGTTGCAGCCGTTACACCCGGGCCAGCACCACGGCCCGTAGTGGCGCCGGATAACCTTCAATGGTCTTACTATGATCATTCGGATCGAGAAAATCAATCAGACTTTCATTTTCCATCCAGGCTGTGGCGCGCTGCTCTTCCAGGCTGGTGGTATTTAGATCAACCACCCGTATATCTTTAAAGCCAAGCCGGTTTAACCAATGGCATAAGGCGGCGGTACTGGGAATAAACCAGACATTACGCATCTTGGCATAGCGCTCGCCCGGTACTAACACCGTTTGCTCGTCGCCTTCGACCACTAAGGTTTCCAACACCAGCTCGCCTCCCGGCCGCAGTTGTTGCTTTAATTGCTGTAAAAAATCCAGCGGTGAGCGGCGATGGTATAACACCCCCATCGAAAACACCGTATCGAACTGCTTTAAGGCGGGCATCTCATCGATTCCAATCGGGATTAAATTCACCGCCGGATCCGGATTAAAGTGTTTAATGGCTTGAAACTGCGCATAAAACAGTTGCGACGGGTCGATACCGACCACAAAACGGGCGCCGGCACCGCGCATCCGCCATAAGTGATAGCCGCTGCCACAGCCGACATCGAGCACAGTGCGGTTAGTTAAATTACTGATATGCGGCAATACGCGCTGCCATTTCCAATCCGAGCGCCACTCGGTATCAATGTCAATGCCGTGAATGGAGAAGGGGCCTTTGCGCCAGGGTTTTAATTGTTGTAATAAATAGCGAATGCGTTCGGCTTCGCCGGCGCTGATATCAGCGGCGGTACCGAATTTCACCTCCTGCTGTAGCTCAACGACCGAGGGCCTGGTTACGGGCAAATGCTGCAACACCTTTTGCCAGCTGGCAAAGTCACCATGTAGCGCTTCTTTGCGCCAGTTGGCCAGTTGGGCCGGTAAGGTTTCCAGCCAGCCGCTTAACTGGTTTTGCGCTAAGGCGGCGTAAAAGGGAGAAAAATCCAGCATGCTTAATCCTTAATCGCCAGCATAGAGCAGAAATTAAAACACTGAAACCAAAGTGTTTGCGTGTTAAAACCCGCTTGCTGCAATCTGTTGCGGTGGGTTTGCTGGCTATCCGGGCGCATCACATTTTCCAGCGCGGTACGCTTTTGGCTGATTTCTAGCTCGCTGTAGCCATTGGCGCGTTTAAAGTCATGGTGCAGGTCAATCAGCAGCTCATTGGTCAGGCTATCGTCGTTAATAAATTTCTCGGATAGCAGCAGCAGGCCACCTGGCTTTAAGCCCTGATAAATTTTATTAATCAGCGCACTACGATCTTCAGGCGCTAAGAACTGCAGTGTAAAGTTCACCACGACCACGGCGGCATGTTCAATCACCACATCACGGATATCGGCCAGCAGGATCTCCACCGGCACCTCAGAGCGAAATGCCTGTAAGTGCAGCTGACAACGCTCGACCATCGCCGCACTGTTATCGACGCCAATGATCCTGCTATTAGCAGCACTAATATTGCGGCGCATCGCCAGCGTACCGGCACCCAGTGAGCAACCGAGATCATAGTAATGACTGTCAGGCTGTTGAAAGCGGGCGGTGAGCTTACCAATGGTCTGAATAATGGTCTGATAGCCGGGTACCGAGCGCTGAATCATATCCGGGAATACTTCGGCCACGGCCGCGTCAAAGCGAAAATCGGCAATATGGGCCAGCGGATCGGCATACACCTGGTCTTTTTGCATCTTAATTTCTCAATAAGGGCACGATATGACCGGCATTTTAACGCAAAGGCGGGCACTTTTCTGCAGTTAATCGATACAGCCGTGGGGCTTTACGGCTTTTCCAAAGCGGGCAGTGACATTAAAGCGCATTTCGCTATAATTAGCGCCCATTGAATACAGCACTTCAGCTTGAATGAAAGGAAAGGTTAATGCGTAGCCATTATTGCGGTAAGTTAACGGCAACAGAAGTTGGGCAGGACGTCACCTTAAGTGGTTGGGTCAACCGGCGGCGGGATCTGGGCGGTCTGATTTTTATTGACTTGCGTGACCGTGAAGGTCTGGTGCAGGTGGTATGTGACCCGGATTTAAAAGATTTGTTCGATGTTGCCTATACCGTGCGTAATGAATACTGCATTCAGGTAAAAGGCCAGGTGCGGGCGCGTCCGGCCTCCCAGGTCAACCAGGATATGGCCACTGGCGCGGTAGAAGTTTATGCCAGTGAGCTGACCATTCTGAATAAGGCCGCGCCACTACCGCTGGACTTTAACCACGAAAACAGCGAAGAGCAGCGCCTGAAATACCGCTACCTGGATTTACGCCGGCCACTGATGAGCGACCGGCTGAAATTTCGCGCTAAGGTGACCAGCTTCGTGCGCAATTTTATGGACAGCCAGGGCTTTTTAGATGTTGAAACGCCGATACTGACCAAGGCCACACCAGAGGGCGCGCGCGATTATCTGGTACCCAGCCGTACGCACAAAGGTCAGTTCTTTGCGTTGCCACAATCACCACAGCTGTTTAAGCAGCTGTTGATGATGTCAGGTCTGGATCGCTACTACCAGATCGTAAAATGCTTCCGTGATGAAGACTTACGGGCCGATCGCCAGCCGGAATTTACCCAGATCGATATCGAAACCTCCTTTATGACGGCGCCTGAAGTGATGGCGGTGACCGAGCAGATGGTGCGTGAGATGTTCCAGAGCCTGCTGAATGTTGATTTAGGCGACTTCCCACGCATGCCGTATTGGGAAGCGATGCGCTTATACGGTTCAGACAAGCCGGATTTACGTAACCCGATGCAGTTTGTCGATGTGGCTGACTTATTAAAAGACGTTGAATTTAAAGTCTTCTCCGGCCCGGCCAATGATGCAAAAGGTCGCGTCGTGGCATTAAAGGTCCCCGGCGGCGCCGAGAAAATCTCCCGCAAAGATATCGACAACTACACCAGCTTTGTTGGCATCTATGGCGCCAAGGGTTTAGCCTGGTTGAAAGTAAACGATCTGGCAGCAGGCGCTGAGGGTATCCAGTCACCGGTAGCCAAGTTCTTAACCGCAGAGATTATTACCGAAATTCTGGCCCGTACCGGCGCGGCGAACGGCGATTTAATTTTCTTTGGTGCCGATAGCTACAAGGTTGTCTGCGAGGCCATGGGCGCACTGCGCTTAAAGCTGGGCGAAGACTTAAAGCTGACGGTACCGGGCTGGAAACCGCTATGGGTAGTGGACTTCCCGATGTTTGAAGAAAACGATGATGGCAGCTACTCGGCAGTGCACCATCCGTTTACCTCGCCACTGGACACGGCGCATTTCCTGAATACCCCGAATAATGAGCTAAAGCTCGGTGAGCTGTTATCCAATGCCTATGACATGGTATTAAACGGCACCGAATTAGGTGGTGGCTCAGTGCGGATCCACACCGCTGAGGTGCAGGTCAAGGTCTTTACCTTATTAGGCATCAGCGATGAAGAAGCGGCCGAGAAATTCGGTTTCCTGCTCGAAGCCTTAAAATACGGCGCGCCGCCGCATGCCGGTTTGGCCTTTGGCCTGGATCGCCTGGTGATGTTGATGACCGGCGCGACCTCAATCCGTGATGTGATGGCGTTCCCGAAAACCGCTACTGCAGCCTGTCCGCTCACGGATGCACCGGGTGCCGCTAATCCAGCTCAATTAGCTGAACTGGGTATTCAGGTGGCGGTCAAAGCCTGAGTTTAAGCAGCGAAACAACCGCTAAGCTTGTGCAGTGGGCCTTGCCCACTGCGTCTTTACCCCGCAGTTTTTACAAGCACAGGAGCACCGATGGCTGGACACAGTAAATGGGCCAATATGAAGCATCGTAAGGCCCGCCAGGATGCGAAGAAAAACAAAATCTGGACCAAGATGATCCGCGAGCTGACCACCGCAGCCCGCATCAGCCCCGATGTTGCCGCCAACCCACGCTTACGTTTGGCTGTCGACAAAGCCTTAAGTGAAAATATGACCCGCGACACCATTGAGCGCGCCATAAAGCGCGGTGCCGGGATGCAGGACGGTGAGCAATACGAAGAGCTGGTCTACGAAGGCTATGGGCCGGGTGGGGTCGCGGTTATCGTTGAAACCATGACCGACAATAATAAGCGCACTGTGGCGGATGTGCGGCATGCCTTTAGCAAATACGGCGGTAACCTGGGTACCAGCGGTTCAGTCGCCTATATGTTTCAACGCAAGGGCGTGTTGTTGTTTGCGCCGGGCATTGATGAAGACCAGCTGCTGGAATTAGCGTTGGATGCCGGTGCCGATGATGTGCAAAGCCATGAGGATGGCAGTCAGGAAGTGCTGACCAGCCCGGAGGCCTTTAGTGCCGTCAAAGATGCGTTAGCGGCGGCCGGTTTTACTGCCGAATCAGCAGAAATTACCTTGTTACCGGACACCCGCGCTGAGCTTGATGCCGATACCGCGGCCAGGTTTATTAAAATGCTCGACGCGCTGGAAGACTCTGACGATGTGCAAAACGTTTACCATAATGCCGACATTAGCGACGACATCATGGCGACACTGGAGTAAGCTTGGCCATTATTCTGGGTATTGACCCCGGCAGCCGGCTGACCGGTTATGGCGTGATTAAGCAGCTTGGCGGTAACTTTAGTTATGTCGCCAGTGGCTGTATCCGTACCGGTACCGATGAGCTGCCGGAGCGGTTGATCCGCATTTTTAATGGCGTAAGCGAAATTATCGCCCAGACTCAGCCCACCGTCTTTGCGATTGAGCAGGTCTTTATGGCGCGTAATGCCGACTCGGCGTTAAAGCTGGGGCAGGCGCGGGGGGCGGCCATCGTCGCCGCCTGCCATGCCGGGCTGTCGGTGTTTGAGTATTCCGCCCGCCAGGTGAAACAGGCGGTGGTTGGTACTGGCGCGGCCGATAAAGCGCAGGTACAGCATATGGTGCGTTATCTGTTAAAGCTACCGGCCAACCCGCAAGCTGATGCTGCTGATGCACTGGCAGTAGCGCTGTGTCATGGGCATACCCAGCAGAGTCTGGTCAGTTTGGCCGGGCAGGCCAGTAAAACGGTACGCGGTCGTTTACGTAAATAAGGAAAGCTGATGATTGGTCGTTTACAAGGCACTATTCTGGAAAAACAACCCCCGGATCTGCTTATTGATGTTGGTGGTGTGGGTTATGAAGTGCAGCTGCCACTGACCAGCTTTTATGAATTACCGGAAGTGGGCAAAACCGCTATCCTCTATACCCACTTTGTGGTGCGTGAAGATGCGCAGCTACTCTATGGTTTTAGCAATCCGACCGAGCGCAGTTTATTTCGCCAGTTGATTAAAGCCAATGGCGTCGGCCCCAAGCTGGCGCTGACTATTTTATCCGGCATGACCGCGCAACATTTTGTGCGTTGTGTGCAGTTTGACGATATCAGCACCTTAATTAAGCTACCTGGTGTCGGTAAAAAGACGGCTGAGCGGCTGGTGATTGAAATGCGCGACCGCCTAAAAGATTGGGGTGTGACACCTCAAACGCCGGTAACCGATAAGCTACTGCTCACGGATGAGGAAGCCATTTTCGCGCCGCCAGCCACCGCTGAGCAGGATGCGATTGGCGCTTTGCTGACCTTGGGGTATAGTCAGGCACAGGCCGCGAAAGCGGTAAAACAGTATTTAACGCCGGGGATTAGCAGCGAGCAGCTAATCAAGGCGGCCTTAAAGAGTATGATTTAAGCCATGATTGAAGCCGATCGCCTGCTGCAGCCGGGAATATTAAAAGAAGAAGAAGTAATTGACCGTGCGATACGGCCAAAAAGTCTGGCGGATTATACCGGTCAGCAGCATGTGCGCGAACAAATGGCGATCTTTATCGAAGCCGCCCGTGGTCGGGGCGATCCACTGGATCATTTACTGATTTTCGGCCCGCCGGGTCTGGGTAAAACCACGCTGGCGATGATTGTTGCTAACGAAATGGGCGTCAACATTAAAACCACTTCTGGCCCGGTGCTGGAAAAAGCCGGAGATCTCGCCGCGCTTTTAACCAATCTGGAGCAGAATGATGTGCTCTTTATTGATGAGATCCATCGGCTAAGCCCAGTGGTAGAGGAAATTCTGTATCCAGCGATGGAAGACTACCAGCTGGACATTATGATTGGCGAAGGGCCTGCCGCACGCTCAATCAAGCTTGATCTTCCGCCTTTTACGCTGGTGGGTGCCACTACTCGTGCCGGTGCCTTAACCTCACCCCTGCGCGACCGCTTTGGTATAGTGCAGCGGCTGGAATTCTATAAGGTCGAGGAGCTGAGTCAGATTATTCAGCGCTCGGCCCATTATCTGAATATGCAGCTGGACGTGGCAGGGGCAACCGAAATTGCCCGCCGCTCCCGCGGCACCCCACGGATTGCGAACCGGCTACTGCGCCGGGTGCGCGATTATGCGCAGGTAAAATCCAATGGTATCGTGTCTATCGAGGTTGCCTCAGCCGCACTAAAAATGGTCGATGTCGATGCTGAAGGCTTTGATTATATGGATCGTAAGCTGTTAACGGCGATTATTGACAGCTTTACGGGCGGGCCGGTCGGGCTGGATAACCTGGCCGCAGCCATCGGCGAAGAGAAAGAAACCATTGAAGATGTGATAGAGCCGTTTTTGATTCAGCAGGGTTTTATTCAGCGTACACCGCGCGGCCGTATCGCCACAGCAAGAGCTTATCGTCATCTGGGCTTTGATTTGCCTGAATCGAAATAAGTCGAGTTAAAAAAAAGCCCGCTCAATGAGCGGGCAAGCAACAAGTTGAAGGAGTGCTTCAATAAATCCAGGGAACATGTTTGGAGCAAACAACAAAACCTCTCTCACAAAGTCTCATTGTTAAGTGAACTGTCTAAACAACCAAAACTCGCTACCACTTTTCCGGTTGTCTTTGCGCTAGCTCAGAACACCTGCGTATCTTAAAGATTTGGAGTAATTACTTCAAACGAGAAAAACTGGCACTTTGCCATTAAAAAAACTAATGAATATCTGAATTGCCGCCAGGGAGAATGCCATGCAATTTAGCGGGTAAATCTGTAGATTTGGCGCTTGTTCATCCAGCGTTAAGCTTGGTTGCCCAAGATAAGCTTCGTGATACTTTAAGTCGGCAAAAATGATTTGTTCGGTAGTCGGTTTTACTACTGAATCCAGAATGCAGGCCGTGTTTTAATACCGCTGTAACACATTCTGATTTCGGGCAGAAAAACAAGTGGCGGCGCTAAAAAAATATAGTTGTGAAAAGCGATGCCAACCGATTGAGTTAAATTGCAGGCTTAATTATCATACAGGCGCGAAAAATCGTCGTTTCAGCTCATGCAGTTGCAGGCTTGTCTCAAAGTTGTTGTCGCCAGCGCTATAGCGGTGCCATACGGGCAAGTGAACCTGATTAACTCCCTGATTAATGAGGAAAAGCGCGCGCCAGTGGGTAGCGTGCCCTTGCGGGTGAGCGAATGATACAACGACGGTTTTACGCATTAGGCTAAGCCCTTAGCTGCCGGTACAAGACAACTGAACCAACTTTGGTTGACTCAGTCTTGTCATATCAGTACCTTAGCATCAAAGGCTGCAAGTAATTCATTCGTTTAAACAGAGGTGCCAACAGGTGACAGGTTCAGGTGAAATTTCGATTCTGCATTTATTGCTCGAAGCCAGTATTGTGGTGCAGGCGGTTATGTTGATCCTGGTTGGTATGTCGATCACCTCCTGGGCGATGATTTTTAAACGCAAAAAAGTATTGAAAGCCGCACTGGATGACGCGAAAAAGTTTGAAGACCGTTTCTGGTCCGGTGTTGATCTGTCAAAGCTGTACGCCGAAGTCAGTGCCCGGCAGCAGGCAGATGGTCTGGAGTCATTATTTAAAGCTGGTTTTAAAGAGTTTGCCCGTTTGCACAAAAGCAGCCGCCAGTCAGCAGCCGTCATGGACGGTACTCACCGCGCGATGCGCGTTGGCTTGTCGCGCGAAGTAGAGCGTTTAGAGCAAGACCTGCCTTTTCTGGCTACCGTTGGTTCGATCAGCCCGTACATCGGTTTGTTTGGTACGGTTTGGGGTATTATGAATTCCTTTATTGCACTGGGCTCAGTGCAACAAGCCACCTTGTCGATGGTCGCACCCGGTATCGCTGAAGCCTTAATTGCGACTGCCATTGGTTTATTTGCTGCTATCCCGGCGGTCATCGCCTACAACAAGTTTTCGCACGAAGTTGAACAAATTGAAAGTAGCTACGTCAATTTCGTGGAAGAGTTTGCCAATATCCTGCATCGTCAGGCTGTCAGTAGCGGTGAGGCAGCCTGATGTATACCCGTAAAAAGCGTCGCCCGGTAGCTGAGATTAACGTCGTACCCTATATCGACGTTATGCTGGTGCTGTTGGTGATTTTTATGGTGACCATGCCGATCATTACCCAGGGCGTGAATGTTGAGCTGCCAAAATCTGCGGCTGAGCCAATCGCGCAGATGCAAGATGGCAAAACGCCGTTAATTGCGACTGTCGATGAAGGTGGCCTGTATTACTTTGAAAAAGACGGCAAACAGCAAGGTCCTTTTACCTCTTCACAATTACAGGTAGAGGTCGCCAGCTGGTTAACGATTGAACCTGGCACTCAGGTTATCGTCAAAGGGGATGGCCGCGTTGATTACAATTCCGTGATCCGCTTAATTAATGTATTAAAGCAAGCCGGTGCGCCGGCTGTCGGGTTGATGACGGACAATGAAGTTTGAACTGAGTGAAAAGTGGTGGCAAACCCCACTGGCTAAGTCGGTTGGGTTGCATGTGGCGCTGGTATTGGGTTTGGTGATTAGTAGTTTAAGCTTTTGGCCAAAACCCACTCAGATTACTTTGTCTGGCGAAGCCGGCAGTGCCAGTGCTGAGCCGCCACCGCCGCCGCCGGCACCAGTGCAAGCGGTTGCAATTGATCGTCAGGTTCTGGAACAACGCGTTGCGGAAATCCAGAAACAACAGGACGATGCTAAGCGCGCAGAAGAGCAAAGAATTCGTGACTTAGAGCGTCGTGCCCAGCAGGCAGAGCGCGCCCGGGCACAGGAAGAAGCTCGCTTAAAGCGGGTAGCGGAAGAGAAACGTAAGGCTGACGAAGCAGCCGCAGCGTCAAGACGTGCTGCAGCGGATGCCAAGAAGCAGCAGGAAGCCGAAGCGGCAAAAGCACGGGAAGCTGAACAGCAGCGTGCTGCGCGGGAGCAAGAGCGCAAGAAGGCCGAAGAAGCGGCTAAAGCGGCTGAAGCAAAGCGCAAAGCTGAACAGGAAGCTCTGGCTAAAGCCCAGGCTGAACGTGAGCGTCAGGCCAGAGAGCAGCGTGAGCGGGCAGAGCAGGAGCGGATGCTGCAAGAGCAACTGGCCGCTGAAGCCGAAGCCAGACGCCGTGCCCGTGCACAGCAGGCCGTAACCGAAGTACAACGTTACACGGCAATGATCAGTGATGCGATTACCCGCAATCTGATTAAAGATGAGTCTACCATGCGTGGTCGCTCGTGCCGGGTAAACATCCGTTTGGCGACTAATGGTTTTGTAACCAGCGTCAACGTCATCAGTGGCGACAGGGTAGTGTGCGACGCTGCCGTACGGGCAGTAAACCGGGCCGGAACCTTACCGATGTCTCAGGATCCGGATGTGTATAATCAGTTAAAAGATATAACCTTAACGGTGGCACCTGAATTTTGATTATGACTAGATTACTTCGAAGCGTGTTTTGCAGTGTTTTGTTACTGCTGGGGGTGCAGGCGCAAGCCTCACTGGAAATTATTATCACTGACGGTGTGGACTCAGCACGGCCTATCGCGGTGTTGCCCTTCACCTTTAAAGGCACCAACCTGCCTCGTGAGAATATTGCTGAGGTGGTGGCGGCTGACTTAATGCGCAGCGGTAAGTTTAGCCCGATTCCTTTTATTAAAATGCCACAGCGGCCCTCCAAATCGGCTGAGATTAACTTCTCTGCCTGGGCGCGTGAAGGCGTTGAAGCCATTGTAATGGGTGAGATCACTGAAATTGGTATCGACCGTTATAGTGTTAGCTTTGAGCTGATTGATGTATTAAAGGGCAACAGCGGCCTGAGTTCGCAGATGTTGAATGCCGGCCAGTTGGTAGGCAGTAGTCAGTTTATTCTGGACAGTCGTGAAACGGTGATCAACGGCGGTCAGTTCCGGCAGTATGCTCACAGAATCAGCGATATTGTCTATGAAAAACTGACTGGCGAACGCGGCGCTTTCCTAACCAAAATCGCTTATGTGCTGGTTAAACCGCGCGACGAATTCCCGTATCAATTGATCGTTGCCGATTATGATGGTTATAACCCTCAGGTGTTGCTGCGTTCGAAAGAGCCG